>SCPO01000094.1_pt1 | contig 233976 bp, 203 predicted proteins | sample 6106821 | NCBI WGS metagenome assembly SCPO01 (sample SAMN10720448, study PRJNA508395) | human gut metagenome | isolation source: Participant 2 stool, 0 month | host: Homo sapiens | collected 2017
TCCGTCACCGGTTCCAGCCACTCATTAGAAGTATCCTCACCGGGAACTTCGAAAGCAAGATGGGCAAACCAACCATCAGAAGCGGCACCGTGCCAATGCTTCACATTTGCAGGGATATGGATAACCGTACCGGGTAGAATCTCTACTGCCTGCTTGCCTTCTTCTTGATACCATCCACGACCGGCAACACCGATAAGCATCTGCCCACCGCCTTTAGTAGCGCGGTGTATGTGCCAGTTATTGCGACAACGAGGCTCGAAAGTGACGTTAGAGATGGAAACCTGCTCGCGTGAAACGGGAACAAGATAACTGTTGCCTATGAAGTACTGTGCATATGCAGCGTTCGGTTCCCCAATGGGAAAATCATTTCACGCTGGAATGCGGCTTTGGCATCTTCACCGGCAGTGTCCTCTGCCCATACACCTTTGGCCAGATTAAACGCTGCCCACGCTTTGGGCCAACCGGCATAAAACCGATATGGGTGATGATTTCGGCAATCTCCGTACGGGTAATACCGTTCTTCTTTGCCGACTGAAGGTGGAACACGAGCGAATTATCCGTGATACCCTGACTGATAAGAGAGGTAATGGTTACTAAACTACGGTCACGCAGACCGAGTTTGTCGGTGCGGCTCCAGACCTCGCCAAAGAGGACATCGTCGTTTAGTTCCGCAAATTTAGGAGCAAACTCACCCAACTGGGTGCGTCCTGCTGTCTGTACTATCTTTTCTTGTGCCATAACATTGAGTGTTAAAATGCTGAATACTGAAATTAAAAAAATCTTGTTCATAGTCGTTCTATTTATTGCATGAAGTTATTGAGCTTGTTAGCCGGATTTAGTGGCGTCTGGTCAGACAAGACCAATGATTTGACCATGCGCAACGTTCCTTGCTTGTATTTCTGAAAGTGTTCTGATGCAATATGTTTTACATAAGCCGCATGGCTCGCATAGGTTTCGAGAATAGTCACCTTGCAGGGATTCTCCTTCTCGCCGACCGCATACATAGTCAGCACGCCCGATTCGGTACGCAGAGAGATTTCGCCTACTTCGGTTGCGTATTTCATATACCGTCGAGATACTGCGGATAAACCTCGATTTTCGACAACCGCACGATACCGTCAGCACTCATCGGCTCTTTGGCGCACATACCCGGCCGCTTATCCAGATTCAGGCATTTGCCGATAATCTCTCCCGTGGCAAGGTAGGAATAGGTCGGAAATTCAAACAATACGGGTTTCAGCTTCGTATAGTCAAGTTTCCCGTTATTATCAAGCACTTCAGGAGCAGCGTATGTATTGACTATCGCACAAATGAAATTGTCGAAACCTTCAGTTTCATAGATGTCTACCACCTCACACTCCATGGTGAGGGGTGATGCGTCTATAACGGGGGTACCGTTTTCGCCAATATGGTAGGCAAACACCTCCGACTTATCGACCGTCGCACCGCTTACACTTCCCACATAGTCAGCTTTCGGCAATATTTCACGACTCACTAGATTGACGGAAAGTCGTTTTGAGTCCTTTATCCCTTGATTAGTGTAATGGCTTTTACTCATGCTGATGAGTATCCGGTCATGTCCAATAACACCCGTATGCCCTACCACTAGCCAGTTTACTTTCCCTTCAACCTCTGCCCCGACAACCGTCATCGGCTTGGGATAGAGCGCCAACAGATTTCCGAGATTTTTCTTGTTCGTTTCCATTATATTGGGTTGAACGGTGTTCTCCTTTACGGGAATACTGCACGACATTATGACAAGCAGTGACAGAACTCCTAAAATTGTTTTTGTCATACGTTATATTACTCTATTTTTCTTGCTAAACTTCTGATGACAAAGGTACCGCGATAGCACAAGCGAAGGTGTATATGATTTACGGATATTTGTACCCGAATTCCCGATTATACCGCAAGAAAGTTCAAGTTCATCAGATGAGTATAGTAAGACTGGCAGAAATCCCACGAATAATCCCACGCATGATTTGTTTTTAATCGTTATTCTTGCCGATACAGAAAACAAAAAAAGCTCTGAAATCCTTGAATTTCAGAGCTTTGCTTTAATTTGCTATTTGCTTTCGCGGTGCGTACGGGACTCGAACCCGTGACCCCATGCGTGACAGGCATGTATTCTAACCAACTGAACTAACGCACCATTATTTCATTCTTTCGTTGCTATCTCTCTCGATTGCGGGTGCAAAGGTAGACAAAATTCTTATATCTGCAATAGCTTGAAAGAAAAAAAATCATCTTTTTTTTAACATAGCTTGATTATAAGAGATTTATGTTACCTTTGCAAAACTAAATTAATATTGAAATCATGAGAAATACTCCTATTGAACGTAAGTTGATAGATGAAACTATCGCAGATTTTCATATCACAGACTTTGCCAAAGCAACCATCCGTGAAGTAAAAGCCATTGCAGCCAATGCCGAAGCGGCATCGGGTGTGGAATTCATAAAAATGGAAATGGGTGTACCCGGACTCCCCCCCTCAGCCGTCGGCGTAAAGGCCGAGGTGGAGGCATTGCAGAATGGTATTGCCAGCCTCTACCCGGACATTAACGGACTTCCCGCCTTGAAAGAGGAAGCATCACGTTTTATCAAAGCCTTTATCAATGTAGATGTAGCCCCCGAAGGTTGTGTACCAGTTACCGGCTCCATGCAAGGAACTTTCGCTTCATTCCTCACATGTAGCCAGTGCGATGAGAAAAAGGATACCATTCTCTTCATCGATCCCGGTTTCCCGGTACAGAAGCAGCAGCTGGTCGTGATGGGACAGAAATATGAAACCTTTGACGTATATGACTACCGTGGCGACAAGTTGAAAGCGAAGCTGGAAAGTTACCTCAGCAAAGGCAATATCTCTGCCATCGTCTATTCCAATCCCAACAACCCCAGCTGGATTTGCCTGAAAGAAGAAGAGTTGCGCATCATCGGCGAACTGGCAACCCAATATGACGTCATTGTGTTGGAAGACCTCGCCTACTTTGCCATGGACTTCCGCCAAGACTTGAGCAAACCGTTCCAAGCGCCTTACCAACCTTCTGTGGCACACTATACGGACTATTACGTGCTGCTCATTTCCGGTTCCAAAGCTTTCAGCTATGCCGGTCAACGTATCGGTGTCAGCTGCATTTCGGACAAACTGTATCACCGGGCCTATCCCGGGCTGACACAACGCTACGGCGGCGGCACCTTCGGCACAGTATTCATCCACCGCGTACTCTATGCACTCTCCTCCGGCACCAGCCACTCTGCTCAGTATGCTCTTGCCGCCATGCTTAAAGCAGCTAATGAAGATCAATACAACTTTCTTGATGAAGTGAAAGTATACGGTGAACGTGCCCGCCGCCTGAAAGAAATCTTCTTGCGCCACGGTTTCCACTTGGTATACGACAATGATTTGGGTGATCCCGTTGCCGACGGTTTCTATTTCACCATCGGTTACCCGGGCATGAGTAGCGGAGAACTTGCGCGGGAACTAATGTACTACGGTGTAAGCGCCATTTCACTGGTGACCACCGGAAGCCATCAGGAAGGATTACGTGCCTGCACTTCCTTTATCCAAGACCATCAGTACGACCAGTTGGACGAACGTATGGCAATTTTGCCGAGAATCACCCCATCCAATAAAAAATATCCCTATATAATAAGGTATCTCTACCAGTTGATGCCGGTATCCCACCACAATCGGGTACCGGCATTGTCATCTCCACCCAGTGCCTCTACCAAAGCGGCATACTGCTCGGCATTCTCCGTCTTCAGTCCGCCGGGAAAGTTCAGACGGCGAATCATTGTCTCAGTATCTATACACCCGTCTTTACTGTGATTAAAGCGCACGGGGAATAGCCGGGGATACCCCGTCCGGCGCTGTTCCGCCCAAGCTTCACACCCTTCGGGAAACATGGCAATCCATTTTTGGGTAATAATCTTCTCCAGTTTCGTATCCCTATCCGCTGACTCCAGCCAGCGTGGCGAAACCTGACAACGGGCGGTAATATCATTCTCCATATCGTAGGTATCCACAAAATCGGCAGGCAACAAGTCGCTCTCCAGATAAGCATCGGACTGCAAGATGCCATACTGACGGAAAGAAGCCATTACCCCTTCTTCATAGCAGGTTTTCACCGACTCATCGGTCCATCCCCGTAGGGCAGCCTCGGCACGCAGGAACCAGACTTCTGCTGCCGGCATCAACACTGCATCAGTCTGCTGGGTAACTTTCAATTTTGAGAGTGTATTATAATAGTTATGTGCAAAGCATGTACCCTGACGAATGCCGCGATACTCGCCTGCAAACTGTTCATCCTGGCAAGTGGCAAAATAGATTTCACGACGGGGATCTTCATATCCGTTCAGTATGGACTCCATCGGCGCTCCCATATAAGCTTCATTCCAAACAAGGTTTATCTCGCCCAACGGATTGGTATATCCACTCGCCGTGGAAACCGCCACCGACTCGTCCGCCTCCCGAATGACTCCGTATTCATTATCCATCGCTTTACGGAATTCCGTTTTTGCCTTCTCCGGACTGGCTACCGCAATGCGCATGGCAAGCCGCATCCTCAACGAGTTGGCAAACTTTATCCAAGAGTCATAATCACCGTCCAACAACATATCGAAACGCGCAAACTCCGAAGCTCCCGGATGCTCGACAATATAATCGGAAAGTACAGCTACAGCCGTATCGAGTTCACAGAAAAATGCATTATAGACCTCTTTCTGCGTGTCGGGCATATAACGGGCTTCGGATCGGCAAAATGACTATACACAATAGGGCCGTAATAGTCCGTGACACGGTGCATCACTTCCACCTTCAGTATCTTGGTAATGCCGAAAAGGCAGGCATGCGATCACGTGTGGCATTCTCCGACTGATATATCTGCGGGAAAACATACTCATAGGTATGTCCCCACATGGCGCTGTTCCATCCATCCTGCAAGTTGTAGTCCGAATTGTGCGAACCTCCATTCAGAGGCTTGGCATCGTGCATGTAACCGCTGAACATATCGGCATTCAAATTCTGGGTCAACTGAAAGGCCAGTTCTTCCCCTTTCCGTAGTCGTAATTGAAATAGATGCCTTGCTGGATGATTCCAAGACGGATGCCATGTTCGTTATAGTCGGCCTGCAAGTCCTCGTCCGTCACGCCGGACTTGTCCGTATTGATTTCCTTAAAGTCTCCCGTACAAGCCAGAAACACGAAAACCATGCCAATCAGTACTATAATCCTCTTCATATCAAGTCTCCCTCCCCTCTTAAAATTCACACTTCAAAGAAAATCCCCAACTACGCGTGGTAGGCATACCGTAGACTTCAATTCCCTGGTTATCGTTGCCCGTAGAGAGTACCAGGTCAGGGTCGAAAGGCGCCTTTTGTAGAAGAAGAACAAGTTGCGTCCCGAAAAGGACAGTTGTGCCCGCTTGAGGACTTTGGTCTTTTCCATCCAGGCAGCAGGCAGTTGGTAGCCCACGGACAGCTCACGCAGCCTGATGTTCGTGGCATCATACATATAATATTCCGTCACCCCGGCCCGTCCGCCTACAACATTCTTATAAAATCCTTTCACATTATCTATCCGGTTACCTTCAAGCATTACATAACCTTTGTCTCTGGCCCGGGCCGTGACTTCAGAAACGCCATACATATCCATATCCGCCTGCGTCTGGGACAAAATATCGCCTCCAAAGCGACAATCCACCAGAAAATAGAAAGAAAAATTCTTGTAAGACAGCATATGATTCCAGCCCAGCATCAGTTTTGGATTGGCATTGCCCACTTTCACCGTATTGCCATCACCTTCCACCAAAGGCATGCCGGTATTGTCTCCTTCCGTGCCGTAAACGATATTGCCCGCATCGTCACGTACAAAAGCTTTTCCGTAGATGTCACCGATAGAGCCCCCTTTCACCAATTTCATGGCATAACTGGACGAGAAGCTGGTAGGACCGTAAAGAAACTCCTTCAGCGCTTCGTGCAGTGAAATTATCTTGTTGCGGTTGGTGGAGAAGTTCACCTCTGTTTTCCACTTGAAATGGTTTGTCAGCAAAGGAACGGCATCCAATGAAATCTCCCACCCCACATTCTGTATATCACCCGCATTGACATAACGGTAGGCATATTTATCGCCCGACAGAGTAGGAAGCTTGAAGAACTGGTTCCGGGTATTCGTCTTATAGAAAGTGGCATTCAAACCAATGCGGTTCTTTAAAAAACGCGCTTCTATACCCGCCTCAAAGGAGTGCGTCATCTCCGGTTCCATATCCTTGAACGGCGCGGCATCACTTGCCAGGAACTCTCCGCCCGCCGTGATATGCGAGGAAGGATTTGTGATGAACATGGGAATATCATTGCCCACCATGCTGTATGCCCCCCTTATCTTTGCCAGTGACACCCATTGGGGTAAAGTCATCAGCTTATTGAATATCAGCGAAAATCCCACGGAGGGATAGAAGAACCCGCTTTTCTCATGAGATGTATAAGCCAGCGTGGAAGACCAGTCATTACGGGCCGACAAATCAAGATAGACAAACTCGTTGTAGCCCAGTTGTGCCGTCGCAAACAAGGACTGCAATTGGCGCCGCGCATCAATCTTCTGGTCCAGCCCGGCAGAACCATTCATGATGATATTGGCCAGATTGAACACATTGGCATATTTCAGCGAAGCTGTTTTAGAGTCATAGCGGGTGGAGTTCACAGTCTTGTCATTGATACTGACACCGAGCGCCGCGTTGAGAGAGAATGCATCCCACTGCTTTTTCATCATCAGTATGGCGTCTCCGTAATATTGGGTTTCCTGATAGTCCATCTCGATATAACGCCCATTGGCTCCCGCCAACGCCGGAGCGGTAGAGGCATAGAACTGCTGGCGCACCTTGTCGTTAATATAGTCTACATTGCCACGGGCCTGCAGGCTTAACCAATCGTTTATCTTCAGATTGGCGGATAAGGAGACTATGACATGCATGCGGTTCTCCTTGCTCAATATGCGATTGGTAATCCAGTAGGGATTCTGCTCAAAATCCTCGTAGGAGGTATGCCAATTCTGTATGTTCAAGTTTCTACCCTCATCATAAACCTCGAAGTTCTCCTTATAATAAGCAATATCCTCACCCCGTGGAAAACGGTAGAGCCCCACCAAAGGATTCATGTAGAAACCACCCACGGTAGGCTTGTTCTTCACCACCTGGCGCATCAGGTTCATACTGCCATCTAACTTCAGACGGGAATTCAATAGAACGGAAGTCTCTCTGAAAGTGAGGTTGTGCTTCGAAAGGTTATGTTTCCCAATGATGCCATGCCCCGTAGTATTAGCATAGGAGAAATAGTTCTGCAACTTCTCATTGCCGTGACTCAAGGAGATGGAAGTTATGGAGGTGACACCAGTAGAGAAGAAGTCTCTCAGATTATCGTATTCGGGAAGGTTTGCCCGTTCTCCCCAACTGTCCACACCGTCACTTACTCCATAGCGGTTCTGCATCTTGGGTAGCGCAAAAGCATTGTCGAACATTAGGCTCGTCGAGAAAGAAACACTGCGCTGCCCGTGCGACTGCCCCTTCTTTGTAGTAATCAGTATCACCCCATTGGCGGCCTGACTACCATACAAAGCTGCCGCTGGAGCTCCTTTCAGGATACTGATACTCTCTATATCCTCAGGATTCAGATTGGAAATGCCATCTCCTCCGTCACGGTTGCCGGCATTGGCCGTTCCACCTATGGCAGAGTATGCTTGCTCGGAAGTGGAGTTCAGAATGGGAACACCGTCTATCACATACAGCGGTTGGTTGTCACTCGCCACCGAGCGGATTCCACGGATACTGACTTTGGCTGAGGCTCCCAGACCGGAAGAAACCTGATTAACACGCACACCTGCCGACTTGCCGGTCAACGAAGTAATTAAGTTGGGCATTTTTACTCGCGTCAACTCCTCGTTTTTTATTAAATCTGTGGCGTAAGAAAGAGAATTTTCTTTCTTTTCGATACCCAAAGCGGTAACAATAACGTTATCCAGCTCTATCATATCTTCTCTTAGCGTGATATGAAAGGTCGAACGTCCTTCCACCTCAATATCCTGGGAAATGTAGCCGATAAACGAAACACGAAGCACTGCATTATCGGCAACCACCAGAGTGAATTTTCCTTCCGAATCCGCTATCGCACCATTGGCAGTTTCTTTCTCTTGAATAGTGGCACCGGCCAGCGGAAACCCGCTTTCATCCAGCACACGGCCACTTATCGTCACTTTAGAAAGCTGTATTTCAGAATGTCCCGGACGCTGCATACGCTCCATAAAATCCTCCGGGCAATCCGTCCATCCTATAGAAAACAGCCCTAAAATTAACGTATATAATGTAGTATATTTCATTGCATTAAATTGCCAATTACTTGCAAACTTAAGTATTTTCTCCGAATAAAAAAAGCCATAAAATCTGAGAAAAGAAACTTTTAAAATGAAAAACAGCGAAGAACTTTTGTTTATTGTGGAATATTATGTATATTAGGGGCATGTATAGCAATATAGATCTATTCAAGATAGAAACAAACCATGTGGTTCCTGCCCGGGGAAAGGTCTTGATTTCCGAACCCTTTTGTGTGACCATATGTTTGGGCGATCCGTCATTCTACTGGTGGACCATACACATGACGGCACAATGGGACTGGTTCTGAACAAACCGCTCCCCTATTCTTGAATGATGTGCTGAAAGACTTCGACTGCCCGGAAAACATACCTATCTATAAAGGAGGACCGCTCAGCACAGATACGTTGTTCTATCTACACACGCTCAAGGGCATTACCAGAGCATTGCCCATCGGCAAAGGCTTCTACCTGAACGGTGATTTTGAAGCCATTAAAGACTACATCATGCAGGAAATCCGTTAAAGGCAGAATCAGATTTTTTTTGGGGTACTCCGGCTGGGAGTACGAACAGCTGGGCCGGGAAATTGAAGAAAACACCTGGCTGGTAGGCAAAGAAAACATCAGTTCGCTAATGGACGAGGCGGCCAGCGGCACACTCTGGAAGAAGGCATTGTGCAAGCTGGGAGCAAAATATGAAATATGGTCGCGCTTCCCCCAGATTCCAACGTTCAATTAGTGCTGCGGAGAAGTTGCAACAGTACGACATCCTTATAGCACCCTCCTACGCGCCACCACTCCCTCAAAAGCCCACAACGCACAAAACCGCAGGATTCAAAAAGGCGGATACTTGCCTCATTATCCACCGAGATATGGACTATCAACTGTTTCAGATACAAGAAACTGAAAACATAGTCGCACAGCAAACGCAGCGCTTCCTTGGCATAACCATTGCCCTGATACTCCTTCCGTATGGCAATACCCACCTCTCCCCGGGCATGCATGGGAGAAAACTCTGTAATATCGATAGTGCCTATCACCGCATCATCCTCTACACGTATAATCATCATACGCAGCTGGCGGTCGGCAAACATATCGCATTCGGAATTCTCAATATATTGTTTCAAGACAAATCTGGAATAGGGCACGGTGAAGTTCGTCACATCCCAAGTCTGGGAATCATTCTCCATGGCATACATCACTTCCAGGTCTTCCGGCTCCATAGCACGGAGACGCACCCTTTCATTGCAGAAATAGGATTTATTCATATTTTCCAGTCGGTTACATTTCTTCTTTATTGATATGCAGTTCTTTACGCAGGCGTCCCTCACCCGGCAGGCAGAACAGAGAAGCCGTCAGTCCTATCAGTGCGCACAGTACACCCGTACTGCTCAACACTATATAATAGGTGAAAAAGCCTGCAAGCACCGGTATGGCAAGCAATGCCAGCCGCACGCCACTCCACAACGCATAGAGGCGGAGGGCTTCGGGAAGCGTCACTACATCTATTTTCCTGATCAATACCCATGAAAAGAGTTTCAGGGATACGGGCACGCAAGAGGCAGCCAGCAGAATGGTTATCGTCTCGGCCATATAGGTGGCACGTACATCTCCGGCATACATACCTACCCATTCGCCTCCGGTTTCTCCAAGCAGGACGAGCAGGATGGGAAGCATCCAGAAATAGGCAAAAGTTGTTCGGACACGCGCTGCGGTCTTCTTTATTTGTTCTTCCATTTAGTAAATTGATAGTGGATAATGAATAATTGATAATGGCCCCAAACAATCAGGCAGTTCCGGAAAATGGAGTGCGGTTCACAATACTGCGTCCCAGAGTCACTTCATCCGTATACTCCAATTCGTCACCGATGGAAATGCCACGGGCTATGACGGAGAGCTTCACGCCCAGTTTTTCCAGCTTGCGGTAGATATAAAAGTTGGTGGTATCTCCCTCCATCGTCGTGCTCAGCGCAAGAATCACTTCATTGATGCCGCCGGCGGCTACCCGCCGCACAAGGCTTTCTATCTGCAAGTCTCCGGGGCCAATGCCATCCATCGGCGAGATGACGCCTCCCAGCACGTGATACAAACCACGGAACTGTTGTGTGGCTTCCACAGCCATCACATCGCGGATGTTCTCTACCACACAAACCACAGAGGCGTCCCGTTGCGGACTGGAACAGATACGGCACGTCTCCGTATCTGATATATTATGGCATACCTTGCAATATTTCACTTCATGCTTCAGCGTCACGATGGCATTGCCGAACGCTTCCACCACTGCCGTATCCTGGCGGAGCAGGTGAAGAACCAGCCTCATAGCCGTCTTGCGTCCCACTCCGGGCAACTTGGCAAACTCATTTACCGCCTTCTCCAATAATGTAGAGGGAAACTGTCCATTCATACTTAAAATTCTCCTATTGGCCACAAAGATAGTGCAAACCGAATGCAGAATAAAATGAACTCGTTCATTTTTTATGCTGAGGTGCAGCCTATCTTCGCTTTCTGGGCAAAGATAGTGCAAACTTATGAAATTAGTGCTACCTTTGCCACACGTAAAACCCCAAAAAGGCAATAAAATGGATATTACAAACGCTGAATTCGTCATCAGTAACACAGACGTGCGGAAATGCCCCACCGGTACATTTCCCGAATATGCTTTCATCGGACGCTCCAACGTAGGAAAATCCAGTCTCATCAATATGCTGACCGGGAGAAAAGGGCTCGCCATGACCTCTGCCACACCGGGAAAGACCATGCTCATCAACCATTTCCTCATCAACAAGAGCTGGTACATTGTAGACCTTCCGGGATACGGCTACGCCAAACGGGGACAGAAAGGGCAGGAACAAATCAAACGTATTATAGAAAGTTATATACTGCAACGCGAACAGATGACTTGTCTGTTTGTTCTTATAGATAGCCGGCTGGCTCCCCAAGCCATCGACCTCGAGTTTACGGAATGGCTGGGCGAGAACGGTGTACCCTTTGCCATCGTCTTCACAAAGGCCGACAAACTGAAAGGCGGCAGACTGAACACCCACATCAACGAATACCTGGAACAGTTGAAGGAACAATGGGAAGAGCTGCCCCCCTACTTCATCACCTCTTCTGAAAACCGCATGGGACGGAAAGAACTGCTGGACTATATCGAAAGTATCAACAAAAGCCTGAATAGCAAACAATAGAAATAAGTAAAATGAAAAGATTAGTTTTTTGGCAACTGTTTGTTGCCGCACTACTGCTGACCAGCAATAGTCATGCACAATCCATCAAGGATTTGTTCAACAAAGAAAATATAGAGAAGGCGGTAAATGCCGTGACCGGCAAGTCAACAGCGGATATGACCGGCACTTGGTCGTATACCGGCTCCGCCATTGAATTCGAATCGGACAACCTGCTGCAGAAAGCCGGCGGTGCCGTTGCCGCCACAGCCGCAGAAAAGAAACTGGACGAACAGCTTGCCAAAGTAGGCATCAAAGCCGGGCAAATGTCATTCACATTCAACGCCGACAGCACATTCAGCGCCAAAGTAGGGCAAAAGAGCATGAAGGGAAGCTACTCCTACGATGCATCCACCCAAAAGGTCAACTTGAAATTCGCCAAGCTGATAGGTATGAATGCCAAGGTCAACGCTACCTCCACAACTATGGACCTGCTGTTCGAATCGGACAAGCTACTGAAACTGATAACCTTCCTCTCCAGCAAAAGCAGCAACTCCACTCTGAAGAGTATCGGCTCGCTGGCCAACAGCTACGACGGAATGATGCTCGGATTCTCATTACAGAAACTGTAACAACAACTTCCATACAACAAAAAAATCCCGCAAGCACCGAACAATGCTTGCGGGATTTTTTTATCTGAAAAGAGCGGAAAACGAGACTCGAACTCGCGACCCTAACCTTGGCAAGGTTATGCTCTACCAACTGAGCTATTTCCGCATGGGATGACTCTCCTTTTTTGAGGAGTAAAGTGCCCAGAACAGGACTCGAACCTGCATGCCTCTCGACACACGCACCTGAAACGTGCGCGTCTACCAATTCCGCCACCTGGGCATAAGTCATCTTCAATACATCTGAAAGAGCGGAAAACGAGACTCGAACTCGCGACCCTAACCTTGGCAAGGTTATGCTCTACCAACTGAGCTATTTCCGCAATGTATAAAAGCGTGAAGAGAAGGAGACTCGAACTCCCACGACATAATTGTCACTACCCCCTCAAAGTAGCGCGTCTACCAATTCCGCCACCTCTCCAACTTACTTTCAACAATTCAAAGAACCGACTGCTTTACCTTGGTGCCCAGAACAGGACTCGAACCTGCATGCCTCTCGACACACGCACCTGAAACGTGCGCGTCTACCAATTCCGCCACCTGGGCATAGGTAATTGCAATCTAAACTGCGTTGAGCGGAAAACGAGACTCGAACTCGCGACCCTAACCTTGGCAAGGTTATGCTCTACCAACTGAGCTATTTCCGCGATTGCGGATGCAAAGGTAGATATTTTCCTTAAACCTGCAAACATTCCGCAGACTTTTTTCACACAGAAAAGTGTACATTTTCGCCAGGCATACAAGCAGACTTTTGATTATCAACTCATTCGGCCACGATAATCTTCATAAGAAAATTGCTTGAAAACTTCAGCTTTTCCTTCTTTTGTCCACATTGCAATGGCCGGATGGTGAATTCCATTGAACATATTCGTCTTTACAGTGGTGTAATGTATCATGTCCTCAAAGACGATTCTCTCCCCTATCTGCAGCTCATGGTCGAAACTCCACAGTCCCATATAGTCGCCGCTTAGGCAGGAGTTTCCTCCAAGACGATAGACATAAGGACCCGCATCACCCATCTCCGCTCCACGCACTGCAGGCTGATAGGGCATCTCCAGGCAATCCGGCATGTGGCACGTAAAGCTAACGTTGAGAATGGCAGTACGAATGCCGCGGTTTTCCACGATGTCCACTATCTCCGAGCTCAGCACACCGGTCTGCCAAGTGAAAGCGGAACCGGGCTCAAGAATGATTTGAAGATGCGAATAGCGTCCCTTCAAGCCCTGCAACAGACGGACAAGATGCTCTACATCATAATCCTTACGCGTCATCAGATGCCCGCCTCCTAAATTCAACCACTTAATCTGTGAGAACCAGCGGGAGAATTTTCCTTCCAAGTGCTCCAATGTGTGTTCCAGTTCGTAGGAAGAAGACTCGCAATGACAATGACAGTGAAAACCTTCAATACCCACCGGAAGTTCTTCGGGAAGCGGGTCGGCCATTACACCGAAGCGAGTACCGGGTGCGCAGGGATTATAAAGCTCCGTTTCCACCTCAGAGTATTCGGGATTGATACGGATACCGCAGGAAATGCCGCTTCCCTCCGCCACCACTACCGGATAAAAGCGGTGGAACTGCGAAAGCGAATTGAAAGTGATATGGCTGCTGCACCGCATTATCTCCGGAAAATCGGCCTCGGTATAGGCAGGCGAGTACGTATGTGCCTTACTTCCGAACTCCTCCAATGCCAGACGGGCTTCGTAGACGGAACTTGCCGTAGAGTGGTCTATATACTCCCTGAAAATGGGAAAGGAACGCCACATGGCAAATGATTTGAAAGCGAGGATTATCTCCACACCTGCGCGGTCGGCCACACTTTTTATCAGTGCGAGGTTCTTTCTCAGCAATCCTTCTTCCATAATATAGCAGGGAGAAGGGAAAAGGGAAAAGTCTTTATTTGTCATTCTTCTATCTATATTTACTATTCTAAATTGTCCGTATGTATCGTTCTAACTGTCTTTTTTTAAGATACCACGGTCCTACACTTATACCATCATCCTCTTACAAATATCCCGTTTTTGTGTGAGACAAAAGATGCGACTATCCTATGACAGCACTTTGAAACGCGCGAAGCGCAGCAAAAGTTGTTTGTCTCCCGCATTCTTGAAGCGGATGGTGGCTTTCGCATTGTCTCCTTCGCCCTCCACTTTCAAAACTTCACCCAGGCCGAAACGTTCGTGCTCTATCAGTTGTCCCTGCTGTACACAGTTGGCAGACCCGCCGGCAGAAGGCGATGTACTTGCCGTATTTGCAGAAGGCGCCACCCGTTTCAAATTACGTGGAACGGTCGGCGCAATAATCTGCTGTTTCGGTCGTACAGACACACGTTCTTTTCCTCCATACGGAGCATCTTCCCTATCAGGCGCAAAGCCTCTGGCGTTCTCCCTGCGGAAAGCGGCGGCTTCCTCCTCTACCCTGCGGAACATTCCCGCATCCTGAGGCAGACGCAGGAAACGTATATCTATATCCTTCAGGAAACGGCTGGGACTGCCGAACTCCATCTTGCCATACCGGAAACGTGTCTTTGCATACGACAGGAAACAGTGTTCTTCGGCACGTGTGATGGCTACATAAAACAGCCGCCGTTCTTCCTCCAATGCCCGGGGAGAGTCACCCACCATGCCGCTGGGAAAAAGATTCTCCTCCATCCCCACTACAAACACATTCTTGAACTCCAATCCCTTGGCCGAATGTACAGTCATCAGGGTTATCTTCTCATCGTCCCCATCCTTATCCGAATCCTGGTCGGTAAGAAGGGAAACTTCCGAAAGGAAGTCACCCAACAACACGTTCGGTTTTCCTTCCTCCTGCCGTTGGGCACAAAAATCACTCATACCGTTCACCAGCTCCTCTATATTCTCCTTACGGCTCAGATTCTCGGGAGAGTTGTCCTGACACACATCATTGATGATGCCCGATTGGCGGATAATGTCGGCACCAATCTCATAGGCATTCTTCTCCGCAGCATCTGTGATAAAGGCGGATATAAGTTCGCGGAATGCCTGTAACTTTCCCACCGTACCTTTATTGAAGTTCAAGCCATACGCCAACGGCTCACAAAGCACAGTCCACAAACTGACATTGTGCCCGGTGGCGGCAGCAATGATTTTTCCCACTGTCGTATCTCCGATACCCCGTGCAGGATAATTGATAATACGTTTGAAAGCCTCTTCATCATTGGGATTCACTATCAGACGGAAGTAAGCGATAACATCTTTGATTTCCTTGCGTTGATAGAACGACAAGCCTCCATAAATACGGTAAGGCATACTGCGTTTGCGCATGGCTTCCTCAAAGATACGGCTCTGTGCATTGGTACGGTAGAGTATCGCAAAATCAGAGTAGGCATAGCGCTTTTCACGCCGCAGTTCAGCTATCTTATTCACCACAATATCCCCTTCTTCCACATCACTGTATGCCTGGTACACACCAATGGCCTCTCCCTTCTCCTTTTCCGAGAACACTTCCTTGCGTATCTGCCACTGGTTCTTTTCTATCAGGCTGTTGGCCGCGCGGACAATGGTCTGGGTGGAACGGTAATTCTGCTCCAGCTTGAAGACCTTCGTATCGGGATATACTTTCGTAAAGTAGAGAATATTGTCAATATCGGCACCACGGAAGGAGTAAATACTCTGTGCATCATCCCCCACCACACAGACATGCTGATGGTTCTTGGCAAGTTGCAGCACGATGCTGTGCTGTGCAAAATTGGTATCCTGATACTCATCCACCAGAATGTAACGGAACTGCTCCTGATAACGTGCCAACACCTCGGGGTGGTCTCGGAACAGCAGGAATGTGTAGAACAGCAAATCGTCGAAGTCCATCGCATCCGCCCGCCGGCAACGCTCCCAATATCTCTGGTAGATGTCGCGAAGCGCCGGAACCTTGGCAGCACGGTCTCCTTCGTAAGCCTCCTTGTTGTTGGCATAGCCTGCCGGAGAAACCAGATGATTCTTGGCATTCGAGATACGCGCCTGCACCATCCCCGGCTTGTACACTTTCTCATCCAGCCCCATTTCCTTGATAATGGAACGTATCAAGCTTTTACTGTCCGCCGTATCGTAAATGGTAAACTGCGAAGTGAAGCCGATATGCCCGGCCTCGACATGCAGAATGCGCAGGAACATGGAGTGAAAGGTTCCCATCCACAGATGGCGCGCCCTCTCCGGCCCCATCTGACGGGCTATACGCTCCTTCATTTCGCGCGCCGCCTTGTTGGTAAAGGTCAATGCCAGAATGTTCCAAGGCTGGTAGCCATTCTCCAGCAGATAAGCAATCTTATAGGTCAGCACGCGCGTCTTTCCCGAACCGGCACCGGCTATCACCAGTGACGGACCGTCATTGTATAACACCGCGTTCCGTTGTCCTTCGTTCAGTTCCTCTATATAATCGGGCATATCCGTATAATCTTAAAATGATGATATTTTTCCTTCCTTTGTTTTTACGGAGGCAAAGATAAAAAAAGCTTCGGAGACGTACGAACATTTCTATAGGTTATAGTGTTTATATAGTAAAGTTCCAAAATTAAATAATTGAAACTTATGAATACAATATTAACGATTTTAATGATAACAGTTATGACTTACGAAATGCCAAAACTTCCCTACACTAACAATGCACTGGAACCTGTAATCAGTCAGCAAACCATAGATTACCACTACGGTAAACATCTGCAAACCTACGTGAACAACCTCAACAACCTCGTTCCGGGAACGGAATTTGAAGGCAAAGACCTGGTAACCATTGTTGCCACAGCACCGGACGGTGCCATCTTCAACAATGCAGGACAAGTGTTGAACCACACATTATACTTCTTACAGTTTGCTCCGAAGCCTGCCCACAGCGAGCCTACCGGCAAGCTGGCAGAAATCAAACGCGACTTCGGCAGCTTTGAGGAATTTCAGAAGGAATTCAACGCGGCAGCTGTCGGCTTGTTCGGCTCCGGATGGGCTTGGTTGTCTGCCGACAAGAACGGCAAACTCCACATCACCAAAGAAGCCAACGGTAGCAATCCGGTACGCGCCGGTCTTGTTCCGCTACTCGGATTCGACGTGTGGGAACATGCCTACTATCTTGATTACCAGAACCGCCGTGCCGACCATGTGAACGAACTGTGGAGCATCATCGACTGGGATGTAGTAGGTAAAAGACTGAAATAAGCAACAAGGTCCCACTAAACATGTTAATGACGCATTCTTGAGCAACTAAGGTTCAAGAATGCGTTTTCTTGTTTAAAATAGCCATCTAACATATTTTAAAGAAATTCTTTGGCTTCTACCATAAGTATTCATTAACTTTGCTAAACTTAAAAGTTAAACAAAAGAAATGAAACTCATCGTAGTAACAGCACCCACATTTTTTGTGGAAGAAGACAAGATTATCACGGCACTATTCGAAGAGGGGCTGGATATTCTACATCTGAGGAAGCCGGAAACTCCCGCCATGTATTCAGAACGGCTTTTAACGCTGATACCCGAAAAATACCATAAGCGCATCATTACCCATGAGCACTTCTACCTGCAGGAAGAGTTCAGCCTGATGGGGATTCATCTAAACACCCGCAATCCCAAAGAGCCCCACGACTATTCGGGCCACATCAGTTGCACCTGCCATTCACTGGACGAAGTGCAGAACAAGAAGCATTTCTATGACTATCTGTTCCTAAGCCCGATATATAATTGCATCACAAAGTCTGGAGTCACGTCCGGCTTCACAGCCGAAGAGTTGCGGCAAGCAGGAAAAAGTAAGGTCATAGACAGTAGAGTCATGGCTTTGGGAGGCATTACTCCCGACAACATACTGGAGATTAAGGATTACGGATTCGGTGGTGCCGTTGTAATGGGTGACTTATGGAATAAATTCAATGCCTGCACCGACCGCGATTATCTGGAAGTAATCCGCCACTTCAAGAAGTTGAAGAAAATGGCTGATTGAGCCTTGCCTTGGACTGGCAAATTAAAATTTACCGTACTCTTTGTATTCAATACCGGCAGGCAACGTGAAATAGAAGGTGGAGCCTTCCCCTTTCTTAGACTCCACACCGATACCTCCCCCATAGTGCTCCACAATAGATTTGGTGATGGAAAGCCCCAACCCCGTACCTTTGATATTGTAGTTCATCTTCACAAACCGTTCAAAGATGGCATGTCTTCCCACTTCATCGATACCACAGCCTGTATCTGCCACATAAAAATAGAAGTTATGGTTGCTCAATCTCCTGCAACCGATTTTCACACTGCCCATTTCCGTAAACTTCAAGGCATTCCTCACCAAGTTACCTATGACTTGGGCAAAACGCACACGGTCTACCACCAAACGGCATTGAGGCAACCGTTCTACAAACTCCACCTGAATGCCCGTGGGATGCGAGCGCATATTCTCCGTCGTGCAGACTTCATCAATCAGCGCGTTTACATCCACTTCTCCATCGTTATATTCCAGGGTATTTGCCTCAATCTTCGAATAGTCCAGCAAGTCATTGACCAGTTGCAGCAGCGAGTCCTTGTTATCATTAATCTCCTTCAGAAAAGCCATACGGGTTTCTCTGTCCAGATCATCCATTTCGGCAAGCATAGTTGTAAAGCCTACAATGGCATTCAAAGGAGTACGAATTTCGTGAGTCATATTAGCGATGAAAGCATTCTTCAGCTGGTTGGATTCTTCGGCAACCTCATTGATGCGCTGCAACGTCTTCAACCTTTTGCTCTTGCTGATGGAAATGATTATCATGATGACCAAAAGCAGAATGACAATTATCCCAAAACTATATACCAATGCTTCATTATTCTGATAGAAGTCATTCGTCCAAACATCGTATGCTGCCGTAATTGTCAATATCATCGTTTTTTGCTTGCTTGGAAACTATAAAATTATGGGAAGCAAATATACTAAAGAAAATACAAATAAATTAATAGAAACTACAGTTTTTTCCAACAAAATAGGCCGCATGCCATTACCAAGTAAAGCATGCAGCCCATAAATGTCATTATTCAGTATTATTGAAATCAGCCTTCAATGGCAGCCTGTGCGGCAGCCAGACGTGCAATAGGCACACGGAACGGAGAACAGCTGACATAATTCAAGCCAACTTTGTGGCAGAACTTCACAGAAGAAGGCTCACCGCCATGTTCGCCGCAGATACCGCACTTCAAATCCGGACGGATAGCACGTCCCTTTTCAGTAGCCATGCGCACCAACTGTCCTACACCATTCTGGTCGAGTACCTGGAACGGGTCTACTTTCAAAATCTTCTTTTCCAGATAAATCGGGAGGAAGGAAGCGATATCGTCGCGTGAATAACCAAATGTCATCTGAGTCAAGTCGTTCGTACCGAATGAGAAAAACTCGGCAGAGGAAGCAATGCGGTCGGCAGTCAAGGCGGCACGCGGAATCTCAATCATTGTACCTACCTTGAAGTCGATGCTGTCACTCACTTCTTCAAACAACTGGGCAGCCTCAGCACGAATCACTTCTTCCTGCTGCTTGAACTCATACAAGATACCGGTCAAAGGCACCATGATTTCAGGATGGATTTCAACACCTTCCTTCTTCAATTCGAGAGCAGCACCCAAGATGGCACGTGTCTGCATCTGTGTAATTTCAGGATAAGTATTTCCCAGACGGCAACCACGGTGACCCAACATCGGATTATGCTCACAAAGTGCCTCAACACGTTGCTGGATATACTGCAGGCTTACACCCATCGTATCTGCCATTTCCTGCTGTCCTTTCAGGTCATGAGGAACAAACTCATGCAAAGGAGGGTCGAGCAGACGTACAGTCACCGGACAACCGGCCATTGCTTTGAAGATGCCCTTGAAGTCAGCTTGCTGGTAAGGAAGAATCTTAGCCAGAGCCTTGCGACGTCCTTCGGCGTTTTCTGCCAGAATCATCTCGCGCATGGCTTTAATCTTCTCGCCTTCGAAGAACATGTGTTCCGTACGGCAAAGACCGATACCTACTGCACCAAAGTTACGTGCTACTTCCGCATCATGAGGAGTATCCGCATTGGTACGAACCTGCAGCTTCGTATATTTGTCTGCCAAATCCATCAGTTCCGCAAAGTCACCGGACAGCTCAGCCGCTTTTGTCTCCACCTTGTCTTTATATACTTCACCGGTGCTTCCGTTCAAGGAGATATAGTCACCTTCTTTCAACAGTACACCATCCACTTCCACTGTACGCGCCTTGTAGTCGATGTTCAAGGCACCTGCACCGGACACACAGCACTTACCCATACCACGGGCAACCACTGCCGCATGCGAAGTCATACCACCGCGGGCAGTCAGGATACCTTCGGCAACTGCCATACCTGCCAAATCTTCCGGAGAAGTCTCGATACGTACCATCACCACACGCTTGCCGGCAGCATGCCATTCGGCAGCATCATCGGCAAAGAATACGATTTGTCCGTAGCGGCACCCGGAGAAGCGGGAAGACCACGGGTCAATACCTTGGCTTGCTTCAGCGCTGTCTTGTCAAATACCGGGTGGAGCAATTCGTCCAACTTATTGGGCTCACAACGCATCAATGCAGTCTTTTCGTCAATCATACCTTGATGGAGCAAGTCCATGGCAATCTTCACCATAGCGGCTCCGGTACGCTTACCGTTACGGGTCTGGAGGAACCAGAGTTTACCCTCTTGTACAGTGAACTCCATATCCTGCATATCACGGTAGTGATTTTCGAGCTTCGTCTGCAAAGCATCCAATTCTTTATAGATTTCCGGCATAGCCTCCTCCATGGAAGGATACTTGCTGGCACGTTCTTCTTCGCTTACACCGGCCAATTCAGCCCAACGTTGAGAACCGATTTTTGTAATCTGTTGCGGAGTACGGATACCGGCAACCACGTCTTCACCTTGTGCATTAATCAAATACTCACCGTTGAAAAGGTCTTCACCGGTAGCAGCATCGCGGCTGAAGCAAACACCCGTAGCAGAGCTCTCGCCCATATTACCGAATACCATAGCCTGAACGCTTACGGCAGTACCCCATTCGTCAGGAATTCCCTCCATCTTACGATACAAGATGGCGCGTTCGTTCATCCAGGAGTTGAATACGGCACAAACGGCACCCCACAACTGCTCGTAGGCACAAGTCGGGAAGTCTTTTCCGGTTTGTTCTTTCACCGCAGCCTTGAACTTCTTCACGAGTTCCTTAAGGTCTTCCACCTCAAGCTCGTTATCCAGCTTCACGCCTTTAGCATGTTTCACCTCTTCTATAATAGCCTCGAACGGGTCTACATCTTCCTTGTTCACCGGTTTCATGCCCAGCACCACGTCGCCATACATCTGCACGAAACGACGGTAAGAGTCCCATGCAAAGCGTGCATTGCCCGTCTTACGCGTCAGGCCTTCCACCACTTCGTCATTCAAGCCAAGATTCAGGATAGTGTCCATCATGCCCGGCATGGAAGCGCGTGCACCCGAACGAACGGAAACCAGCAACGGATTCTCCACATCACCGAATTTGGAACGCATCAGCGTCTCCACATGGGCAATGGCTTGTTCAACTTCATTCTTCAACAGAGCAACGACTTTATCCTGCCCCATTTCATAATATTCCGTACAAACTTCTGTCGTTATTGTAAAGCCCGGAGGAACCGGAACCCCTATAAGGTTCATTTCTGCAAGGTTAGCACCTTTCCCACCCAAAAGGTTTCTCATATCGGCCTTTCCTTCTGCCTGGCCGTTACCAAAGGTATAAACTCTTTTTTTGTCCATAATATAAATTTAAAGTTTTTGATAGTGATTTCTCTTTTCTGTCCGCAAATCTAAGTATATTTCGCAGACTAGAAAACTTTTTCAGAAAAAACTTTATGCTAAAATGCAATTTCGACATTGCAATCTTTAATATTTCATTTCATAGAGAGAAATCCCGAAAAAATGTCTATTTTTGCCGAAGAATTTATTAGATTGGTGTAAAAGTGGCAAGAAAGAGAAAAGAACTTCCCCTACTGGAGAAGGTAACAATCACGGATGTGGCTGCCGAAGGAAAAGCCATCGCAAAAGTCAATGATTTGGTGATTTTCGTACCATATGTCGTCCCCGGCGATGTAGTTGACCTGCAAATTAAGAGAAAAAAGCATCATTATGCTGAAGCCGAGGCTGTGAAATTCCATGAATATTCGGCAGTACGGGCAGTTCCATTCTGCCAACATTATGGTGTATGCGGCGGTTGTAAATGGCAGGTTCTCCCCTATTCCGAGCAAATCAAGTATAAGCAAAAACAAGTAACGGACAACCTCACCCGCATCGGCAAAATCGAATTGCCGGAAATCTCTCCGATATTAGGTTCAGAAAAACTCAGTTCTACCGGAATAAACTGGAGTACACTTTTTCCAACAAACGTTGGCTGACAACAGAAGAGGTTCAGCAGAATGTAGTGTACGAACAGATGAATGCCGTAGGCTTCCATATTCCCAATGCTTTCGATAAAGTGCTTGCCATAGAAAAGTGCTGGTTGCAGGACGATATATCCAACCGCATCCGCAATGCGGTACGCGACTATGCCTACCAGCACAACTATTCCTTCATCAACCTGCGTACGCATGAAGGAATGCTACGCAATATGATTGTGCGTACCTCTACCACCGGCGAACTGATGGTAATCCTCATCTGCAAGATAGAGAAAGAGGAGGAAATGGCTCTGTTCAAGCAAATGCTGCAATACATAGCAGATACATTCCCCGAAATCACTTCCCTGCTATACATTATTAATAATAAGTGCAACGATACCATCACCGACCTCGAGGTACACACCTTCAAGGGAAAAGACCACATCTTCGAGGAAATGGAGGGACTGCGCTTCAAGGTAGGTCCCAAATCTTTCTATCAGACCAACTCCGAACAAGCCTACAACCTCTACAAAGTAGCACGCAACTTTGCCGGACTGACCGGTAACGAGCTTGTTTATGACCTTTATACCGGCACGGGTACCATTGCCAATTTCGTATCCAAGCACGCACGCCAGGTAATCGGCATAGAATATGTGCCCGAAGCCATTGAAGACGCCAAGGTCAATGCCGAGATTAACGGAATTAAAAACACATTGTTCTTTGCCGGAGATATGAAAGACATGCTGACACAAGACTTCATCAACCAATACGGCCGTCCCGATGTCATCATCACCGACCCTCCCCGTGCCGGAATGCACCAGGATGTAGTGGATGTCATTCTGTTTGCCGAGCCCAAACGCATCGTATACGTCAGCTGTAATCCGGCTACGCAGGCGCGCGACCTGCAACTGCTCGATGCGAAATATAAAGTGAAGGCCGTTCAACCGGTAGACATGTTCCCGCACACCCACCATGTGGAAAACGTAGTATTATTGGAATTAAAAGATTGAAAGTACAAGTAGTTTTCAATCGTAAATCGTAAATTGTCTAATCGTAAATTAAAACCAGTCGTGGCAAAAGAAAAAATTACAGCAAGAGCCCGCACACAATATACGGACTACATGGTGAAGGAACCGATGGAGCTCATGGAGTTTCTGGCAGCTAAAATGCCGGACGCCAGCCGCACCAAGCTGAAATCATTGCTGAGCAAACGCATTATATATGTGGACAGCGTTATCACTACACAATACAATTTTCCTCTGAAACCGGGTATGAAAGTACAAATCAGCCGTGAGAAGGGACGTAAAGAGTTCAACCATAAACTGATGAAGATTGTATACGAGGATGCCTATATCATCGTGATAGAGAAGATGCAGGGTTTGCTGTCCGTCAACACTGACCGGCAAAAGGAACGTACCGCCTATACCATCTTGAATGAATACGTGCAACGCTCGGGCAAGCAGCACCGTGTACACATCGTGCACCGCCTGGACCGTGACACCTCCGGCTTGATGATGTTTGCCAAAGACGAGAAAACCCAACGTACACTACGCGATAACTGGCATGACATTGTAACAGACCGGCGATACGTAGCCGTGGTGGTCGGCGAGATGGAAAAAGATGCAGGAACCGTGGTTTCTTGGTTGACAGACCGCAAGCTGTATGTATATTCAAGTCCGACAGATGACGGGGGACAAGAATCCATTACGCATTACCGTACCATCAAACGAGCCAATGGATACTCTCTTGTTGAACTGAACCTGGAAACGGGACGAAAAAACCAGATACGTGTACACATGCAGGATTTGGGGCATCCCATTATCGGCGACGGACGCTATGGACTGGAAGACGTAAATCCTATCGGACGCTTGGCCCTGCATGCTTTCAAACTCTGTTTCTATCATCCCGTCACGGGAGAGCTGATGCGGTTTGAAACACCTTATCCGGGAGAGTTCAAGAAATTGGTTTTGAAGAATAAGTAAAAAGCTGACATACAATAAAAAACGGAGCAATTGATTTGCTCCGTTTTTTATTGATAAGCATGTCGTCATTGCCGACGCATACGAAAAGGCTGTCCGTGAATATTATCTTGATATTCCCTCCAGCTATTATACCAAGTACCACTGAAAGAATAAGAATCAGCCATGGCTCCTTCAATGTAAGCCATGCTGCCACCATCATAGAATTCCAATTCCATCAGATTGTAAGCCCCACTAACCCAATTCCATCTGAAAAGCAAATAATTCGGGTCGCCATATGAACCAATAGTACCTTGGTTGCGCGCGTTAAAGGTCATAATCGTCCCCCTACCCCAAGTATATGCCCCGAAATCTATTTCTTCAGATGTATACCATTCACCGGGCAGATTATATTCCGTTTCTTCCTCACTATCACATGATGTCAATCCTAATACAAGGACAAACAACAATAACATTTTTGTGTATTTCAACATATTATTCATAAGCCATACTTTATTTATAATTAGCATCTACCATCATAACAACCACTCCATCCAGTTTACCGGATAAATAATGTTCGCGCACCCATACATTATCAAAGTACTTGATTTCACCGGCACCATAATTCAGAGTCAACCCCTCCATAGACTTATCCATCCATTTCCAAGTAAAAGTACGTGAAGTCGTTTCATAGGGACGGGACTCGCCTCCGCGATAATACTCCCAGATTTCCTGTCCAGAATTATCAGCCTTGGCAAACTTCAGCTGATGACTGCATAACACTTCAACTCCATCTTTGTTTTCCGTCTGATATTCTTCTATCCACGTCTTCCCACACAATTTGTCGTCGCTATTCTGCATGGTATAATATACATCATCCCCACAAGACGCCAGCCCAATCGTAAATACACACAACAGCAATATCTTCACATAATTCAAAGTCTTCATAAGTTATCGAGTTTAGTTAATACTTGCGGACAAACATACACAAAAAAAATGAAACACTTAATACTTATCCTGGAATTTCTTGTAGAAGACAAGGAATAAAATAAATCCCATCAGTGCAAACGGTACGCCTGCCAATGCGGGATAACGGTATCCTCCACTCAAGGCAAGACCTCCGATATAGGCTCCGATAGCATTCCCCAAATTGAAGGCCATCTGCACACAAGCGCCTCCCAACATTTCTCCTCCAGGGGCCACACGAATCATCAACACCTGCTCCGGACTGGAGACGGCAAACAAACCTGCCGTACAGAGTATCATCAATATTGTCGAACACCACGGATGGGGCGAGAGTAAAAATATCAATAATAAAATAACACATATCATCCCTTGCACCACCGTACCGACCTTCCCCGGAGTGTACCGGTCGGACATGCGCCCACTGACCAGATTGCCGACAACCATTCCGAATCCTGCCAGTACCATCAGTGCCGTAATGCTGTCCGCACTAAAACCGGAAACCTCAGTCAGCAACGGAGTGATATAGCTATACCAGCAGAATACACCACCGTTGCCCAAAGCTGTAGCTCCCAATATGAGCCACGGCGCCGGCTTTTTCAAAAAACGGAACTGTCCTTTAAATCCCGTGTCTTTCAGACCTTCGACCTGCGGTACCCAACGCCAAATGTAGTACAATGTTATCAATCCCCAGGCACCTACCAGCAGAAACGTGGCACGCCAAGACAGCGTATGGCTCAACGAAGTACCCAACGGCACCCCAAACAGATTGGCCACAGTCATTCCCGCTATCATAATTGAAACCGCCTCCGAGCTTTTCCCCTTATCAGCCAATTTTCCCGCAACAATGGAAGCCACCCCAAAATAAGCGCCATGAGGAAGTCCGGAAACAAAACGTCCCAACAGCAAGACCCAATAATTGGGTGCCATAGACGCACAAATATTACCCACAATCATTAATGTCATCAAAACCAGCAGAATCTGCTTCAACGGACGTTTGCGGGCCAGGAGCAGCATGGGTGCACCAAAACAAACACCCAACGCATACGCAGAAATGAAATGACCGGCCACGGGAATGCTGATTCCCAAATCAGTAGCCACATAGGGCAAAATACCCATCATCGTAAATTCGGCAATCCCCAGCCCCAATGTACCGAACGCCAATGCAATAAGACTCTTCTTCACACCTTAAAAAACAACCTATATTTTTACCGGGCGCAAAGATAGTGACATTGCATTCTCCAAATAAAAAGGATACCGAATTATTTTCAGTATCCTTCTTCATTTTTTATCTTATATCAATTGTATACCCACCTTTAAAGACTCCTCCCGGCGCCAAATGCTGCATCCAGTCCTTATCCTTATATTCATCCTTATAATGGGCACGGTCACAACGCCCGTACCACGGCTCGATGCAGACAAACGGAGCATTCTTGGCCGGAGGCGACCATAACCCCACCACCGGAGTGTCGAAATACAGACTGAGATAGGGCTTCTTCTCCTTATTATATAATGTAACTTCTTTCACTTGACTGTTTTCCAGAATCAGGGCATCTTTATCAAAGGAGTGGATGTTCAAAGGCAGCAGGCCACCTGTCAACTCAAGTAAATATTCCTTATCCGGAGCGGCACATCCTTTCTCGGAGATAAGGATATAGTACAAACCTTCCGTCTTATCAAAGCCGAAATATCCACGGTCCGTTGTCTCCGCATCATAGTCCGGGTAATAGAAAGCCGGATGGGCCCCTATCTGGAAGTGCATTTCGCGTGTTCCGGTATTGATGACTTTCCAAAGCACTTCAATCTTCTTTCCCTCTATCCGATAGCCTATCTCAAGGCAAAACGGGAAAGGATATTTCTTGCGTGTTTCCTCACTGTCAACCAGTCGATAACGCACTTCATCTTCCAGTTCAAGCATCAATTCAAAATCCATATCGCGGGCAAAACCGTGTTGCGTCAATGCATAGGAAACGCCTTCGTGGCGGTATTCATTCTCCCAAACGCTGCCTACAATGGGAAAAAGCACCGGAGAATGCCGTTTCCAGAAAGCAGGGTCTGCCTGCCAAAGATATTCTTTTCCATCATGCAAGATACTGCATAACTCGGCTCCATGCGGTGAAACTTTAATTGTCAGTTCTGAATTAGAAAGTGTTTTCATATCATATATCATTTTGTTATTTTCTCATATAGTGTGGCATCTCTCCGGGTATTTCCATCGAAATCTCCACCAGGCCACCGACCACTCCGTCCTGCTTCCATGCCGTCTGATAAATCATTTTCTTGACACCGTTCTTCTCAATTGTGTAGGCATTCACTCCCCCCGTCTCCAGCAGTTCGCGTATCTTGGCTTGCGATTGCGGGTTGTGGCAATCAAAGAGATTCTTGCCTATCAGGTCACCGTGTTTGGCAAACGTACGGCATGCTTTCTCGTTCATATATAGGATGATTCCCTTTGTGTCGCATACAGTTACGGCACAGTTCATTTCATTGGCCCATTCGTACATAATTCTTTATTTTTAATTGGCTATTTTCTATGCACTTGAAATACATTTACAGAAAACTCTTCAAAGTCAAATGTCCTTTTCTCTATCGAATTATTATTGCATTAATCCTCCTTCTATGAAGAAAACGACTTCATTCAATCGTTCTTTATTCGATTCTTCATCTTTGAAAATAGCTGGAGTGAAGATTATCCTATCTTGAATCAGATTATCTACCAAATCCCACATGACTTCATGGTACAGCATCACCATTGCCACTTTTTCATTGTCAATACCATATTGGCTTGCTAAGGAGCCACAATTATTCTTTAGTTCCGCACTGATAGAGTTTACCAATTTTTCAGTTATTTGATGAAAGCGGTCTTGCCGTTTCTTTATAATAGGAAATAATACATCTCCATTATCATCTACCAGCCCATAAGGTTTTAACTGAGAAACGAGTTTGGCATCTGTTACTTTTCCGAACTGTGCTATTTCATCAGCACAATGGTCCATAATGTCGTTGTCAGGAGCAATGCCGCTATTGATGTAAGTCAAAATCAAATTCTGTTCTCCGAAACCATTCGTACCGCATGCAAAGCCATTTCTTGATTCGTATAATACCCAGTAACAGCCACTCCAGCTTGTATAATTGTCAACATCCTCAAACAAGACTAACTTTGTCCACATTTTTCCATCCAGAAGGTATGAAAAAACAAGTGAGAGTACATTGTTCTTGAATCCCATTTCACTGATATTTTGTGCCAATGATATAAAGTCTGCCTTTGTTTTGACATACATGGATTCAGCAATCTCCTTACTTGCTTCTTAGAGAATTGGTCTGTTCTTTGTCGAGAATGGGTATAGTAGCTTTCCATTTTCCTTTTGTTTTACTGACAAGTCCACCTACTTCCAATAACAATAATTGGCTATCAGAGCATTTAATACCCATTTCACGAAGTTCGGCTTGAGTACGTGGAGTCCGTAAATTGTATAGTATTTCCCAATTATTATCTGGCGTTACATAGTCTTCGGGCTGATGTCCGTTCACTGCAACAAACTGGGTTGCTTCCCATTCGCTATAAGGTCTTATCGATATTTGTGCTTTAATCATTGTGGTAACGGACAATAAGGTAAACAACAATAATAAGTCCGGATAATATTTCATATATCGCTTAATTTTAGTTTTGTTCATCATTCATGCACTTCTCTTATGTAACAAAGATAACGTTTTTTTCAATTCCTCTCTCAAACCTATAACAAAAAACTTCCCGACTACCAATAAAAAACTTCCTAACTACTAATAGTAAAGTTTGCAAGTATAGAGATAAAGAATTACCTTCGCCCTTGGGGATTTCTATCCCAAGCCTTGGGATAGAAATCCCCAACCTTGGCATACACATCCGCAACCTTGGGACAAACTCTGTAAGCCCCAATAAACAAACGAACCTCATAACAACGCTACCATCATGGCAGAATACAACATGCAGGAACTGAACCTGCCGGGAGAAGACGGCAAACGCATCCTCTACCCACGAATGAAACTATACGGGCAGGTGAACTTGGAAACCATCACCGAAAAGATAGCATACGCCTCATCCTTCACACGAGGAGACATCATCGGACTGATGCAAGCCATCACCGACGAAATAGCCTACCAAATGGGGCAAGGTTACTCCGTGAAGATTGACAACTTAGGAGTATTCACCCCTGCCCTCGGTCTGCGGCAAGACCGTGAACGGGAGACGGGCGAAGAAGGAGACACCAAGCGAAACGCCGTCAGCATCTGCCTGAAGGACATACATTTCAAGGTGGACAAAGAACTACTGTACCGTACCGCTCGCCATTGCCACCTGAAACGTTCCACCGACAAATTCCAACGCTCCTCACAAGTGTTTTCTCCGCAGGAACGGCTGGAACGGGCAAAAAAATACCTGGAAAAGAACAGCTTCATGACCCAAGCCGACTATTGCCAACTGACCGGCTTATTGAAGTCCGCCGCCTCCCGCGAGTTGCGCGAATGGATAGCCAATCCCGAATCGGGCATCGACTACAAAGGACGAGGAACACACAAGATTTATATTCTAAGGAAACCATAACCCACATCCATTGAAGTAACAAAAACAATGAAGATACTACATACCAGCGACTGGCACCTGGGACACACCCTCTACAACTACGACCGCACCGTCGAACAGCAGGCCTTCCTACGGCAACTCACCCGCATAGTAACCGAAGAGCAGCCCGACGCCATGGTGGTAAGCGGAGATATCTACCACTACTCCTCTCCCGCTGCCGCCACGCAGAAGATGTACACCGACGCCATGCTGAACATTCACCAAGCCTGCCCCGAAATGACCATCGTAGTCACCGCCGGAAACCACGACAGCAGCTCCAAATTGGAGATAGACAGCAACCTCTGGCAGCACTTCGGCTTGAACGTTGTGGGAAACATCGAACGTACAGCCGAGGAAGTGAATTTGGACAAGCACATCATCGAGATAAACAATGAAAAAAAGACAAAAGGCTACGTCATTGCCGTGCCCCACGTCTATCCGCAAAACTTCCCCCTGCTGGACACTGAAACACCGCGCGACCAACGGCAGGCACGCTTCTTCCAAGCACTGCTGGACGAAGTGAAGAAACGGAATACGGCACAGCTTCCCGTCGTCCTCATGGCCCATCTCTCCATTGAAGGCAGCGACCGTAGCGGGCACGATGAGAGTATCGGCGGAATAGAGTATGTTCCCCTCAGCGCTATGGGAGAAGGGTACGACTACCTGGCACTCGGACACATCCACTGCCCGCAGGACATCAAAGGCAGTCATCACCACGCACGCTATTGCGGCACTCCCCTCCCCGTCAGCTTCGACGAAACCTATCCGCACTCCGTCTCCATCATCGAGTTGGAGAAAGGGGCAGAGCCACAAATCAGTACAAGGGAAATTGAAAATCCGATTCCGCTCGTCACACTTCCCCATGACCCGACACCTTTCGAAGACGCCTTGAAACTGCTGGAAGAATATCCGGAAGAGAAACCTGCATACCTCCGTCTGAATGTGCTGACAAAAGGCTACCTGCCCCCCGACTGCAACGAAAAAGCCTCGAACGCCGCCAAAGGCAAGGCATGCAAATATTGCTACATCAAGACTACCCGAGAGCGGCAGGCCGACACTGACGAGAGCAAGCCTATCTCCATCCAAGAGATGCAGGAAATGTCTCCCCTGGAAATAGCCAGACTCTACTACCGCGAAACCGAAGGAGAAGAGATGGACCCAGAACTTTGCCAGCTGATGGAGACTGTCATGCAAAAAGTGAAAAGCAAGAACAACTCCTAATCATTTGTCCGGAACATGAAACTCCAGAAACTCACCATAAAGAACCTTGCCTCCATAGAAGATGCCGTCATCGACTTTGAGAACGGACCGCTAAGCGAGGAATCCCTTTTCCTTATCTGCGGTGAGACGGGTGCAGGGAAGACAACCATTCTCGACGCCATCTGCCTGGCACTCTACAACGAAACGCCCCGCATGGACCATGCCGAGAACGAAAAATACAAAGACCTGAGCCAGACTTTCTCTGCCAAAAAGGAAGATGTTGCCATCAACGACAGCAGGCAACTGATGCGCCGTAACACCAGTGAAGCATGGACGGAGCTGGAGTTTACCGGCTCGAACGAAACGCCCTACACCGCCCGATGGTACGTGGCACGGGCACACCGCAAGATTTCAGGAGCCGTGCAAGATGTGCGCTGGACACTGGAAAACAAGAAAAGCGGCGCACAGCTCAACAAAAAGAATGAGATAAAGGCAGAAATACAAGCTGCAGTGGGGTTGACCTTCGAACAATTCTGCCGCACCACCATGCTGGCGCAAGGCGACTTCACCAAGTTCCTGCAAAGCAAGGAAAGCGAAAAATCGGATATTCTGGAAAAGCTGACCGGTACAAGTATCTACTCCGAAATAGGTGCCGAAATATATGCCGCCACCAAGGAAAGACGGACGGAATACGAAAACCAGAACCGGAAGCTGGAAGGCATCCACATCCTGGCAGAAGAAGAAGTCTCCACAATCAAGGAAGCCATAGCCACGCAAAATGCCGGAGTCAAGGAAGCCAATGAGCAGAAAACCACCGCCCTCGCAAAAGGGACTGGCTGAAAAAATACTCCGAACTCCTCCTCACCCGTGAACAGCAAAAGAAGATGTGGGAAGGGAAGCAAGCGCAACTGCAATCGGACGAATTCAAACAGAAAGAACTGCTGATTAAGGAATGGAACGCCACCGCCGATGCCCGCAACTGGCTCTCTACCTTGAAACAGCAGCAACAGCAACAACAACAGAACTATGCACAAGCCGGGATACTGAGAGCATCCTTTGCCCGGCTGGACGGAGGAAGCAAGTGGCTATGCGGTTTCCTGAAAGAGCAAGAAGACAAGCTGCATCGTGCCGAGAAGTACTTGCAAGAGCATTCGCCCTTACTGCCCATGTTCGAGCAAAGCCAATCCATCATTACCGGCCTAAAATCCGCACTCGATGCCCAAACACGCATCGGCACCTACAACGCGCACCTTGAAAGACTTGCCGCGCAACAACCCGTAAAAGTCAAGGAGCGTACCGACAAGGAAGCTGCCCTCACCCGGAAAGAACAAGAGAACCATACATTGCAAAACGAAATAAACCTCCGGAACAAGCAGCTTGAAACCATGGACCGCCCTGCCCTGCAAGACAAGAAAAACAAACTCGATGCCGGACGGGAGAACCTGCTGCAAGCATTGAGCGCCTTGTCTTTACTGGCTGAAACGGAAAGGACACTGAACGAGGCGAAGGAAAACGAAAAGGCTTTGAACGCCAAAGTGGAGGCGTGCCAAAAGCAATACGTCCTCCTGCAAACGGCATTCGACAGCAAGAAAACAAGTTATGATGACATCCGCACCCTCTACGACAAGCAAAAGGAAGCCGTAGAAGAGTGGGCAAAGGAAACACGCTCCCGGCTTGTCGTCGGGGATACTTGCCCCGTGTGCGGACAAGAAATAAAATCGCTTTGCAAAGATGAAGATTTCCAGTCTGTCCTTGCTCCCATACGCACCTCCCTGGAAACAAAAGAGAAAGAATACAAGGAAACCGAGCAGGCATTGAACAACAACCGGACAGAATCCAATACCTACGGAACGCTGGCAGAGAATGCCCGTCAGTCCACAGCAAGAGCGCTCCGGAGCTACAACCTTGCCCACACTGACGCACAGGCCAAATGCGCCCAATGCAACGGCGTCGGCCTCTCCACAACCACCGGCGAAACCCTGAAGAAGCTACTGGAAGAGAACAAGCTGGAAGCAGACAAACTGAACGAAAAGCTCACGGAAGTTCAAAAGCTCAGCGCACAAATCATAGCTCTGCAACGGCAAAAGGACGAATGCCAAAAACATGTGGACGCTGCACGCCAAGCCTTCAACTCTGCCGACAGAGTGCTGAATGAGCTGAAAAACAGCATCGTCAATTACGAGTCGCTCACCGCCAACGAAAAGGAGAACATACGTGCCACCATGGACCGCGTCACTCCCCACATCCTCTGGGAAGGATGGAACACGGAATGGGAGAACTCCCCCCTCTCCTTTATTGACCGCCTGACGCAAGCTACGCGCAACTACCGTCTGGCGCAGGAAAAACAAAGAGAACTGAAATCCGCCATTGCCCTTATCCACAAAGAGCTGGAAGGGATAAACATCAACAAGGAAAGCATCGATGCCGCATTCCCCGACTGGCGCAACGCACCTGCAGCAACACAGGAAATGGAAATCAAGGACCTGGGGATTGCCTGGAATAATCTGAATACACAAGCAAGCGGACTGAAACAAAGCATATCCTCCACCGCAGAACAAATGGCAAGGCTGCAAAAGGATTTAACCGGGTTCTATGCCGCCAACCCCACTCTCGACGAGGAGCGTATCACCGTCCTATCCGCTTGGTCCGGCTCCCGGATAGAAGCATTGCGTGCCTCATTGCAGACACTTAAAGAGGAAGAAGTAGCTGCATCGACCGCCTTTCATCTGGCCACCGGACAAGTGGAAGAGCACATCAGCCGGAAGCCCGAAATAGAAGAAAACGAGAACCTCGAAACCCTGGATGCACTCATCGCGAATCTCGAAGAAAAGATAACCGTCGGCAACCAATCCATCGGCCAGCAGAAGTTACGCCTGGAAGAAAACACCCGTAACATCGACCGGATAAAGGAAGAAAAGGAACGTGCCGACCGGTTACGCGAAGAGTATCTGAAGTGGGACCGCCTCTGCCGTCACTTCGGTGACGAACGGGGAAAGAACTTCCGCAACATAGCCCAGAGCTTCGTCTTGAAAGAACTGCTGGCAGGCGCCAATTTCTATCTGCAACGCTTGACCGACCGCTACGAACTGGAATGCCAGGCCGGTTCGCTCACCATCCTGCTGCGCGACTTCCATCAAGGAGGTGCGGCACGTCCGGCATGCACCTTATCGGGCGGCGAAAGCTTCCTAGTATCTCTGTCACTTGCCCTCGGACTTTCTTCCCTCAGCCGCCAGAGCCTCTCGGTAGACACACTGTTCATCGACGAAGGTTTCGGCACACTGAGCAGCGACTACCTGAACACCGTTATGGACACATTGGAAAAACTGCACCAGATGGGCGGCAAGAAGGTAGGCATCATCAGTCACGTGGAAGGACTGAAAGAGCGCATAAAGACCCAGATACAAGTACGGAGGATAGACAGTTCAAGAAGCGAAATAAAAGTGGTGAATACCCTCTAAGCTGGTATCGGGATAAAGAAAACGAATGTTTTTTCGGCTCTTGATAGTACAAGCACCTGCATTATTGTGTATTTTTGCAGTCTCATAAAAAAGAAAAGACAATGAAAAAGTTCATGAAAGGAGTCCGGTTTACTCCTAAAAACTATTCCGACGAAGTAGAAGCCAAAATTCAACATTATAAGAAAGAAGGATATAAACTGCCGATGCGAAGCGCACTCCGCACCGAGGAGCAGTTGGCCGGTATCCGCGCAAGCGCCAAAATCAACACGGCCCTGCTGGATTATCTCTCCGAGAACATTCGCGAAGGCATGTCCACAGCCGAAATTGACCATATGGTGTATTGCTTCACCACAGACCACGACGCCATCCCCGCCCCCTTCATGTACGAAGGCTTCCCCAAAAGTGTGTGCACCAGCATCAACGATGTAGTGTGCCACGGCATTCCCAGCACCAGGGAATTCCTGAAAAGCGGTGATATTGTAAATGTCGATGTATCCACCATTTACAAAGGTTACTTTGCCGACGCATCACGCATGTTCATGATTGGCGAAGTCAGCCCCGACATGCAGAGACTGGTACAGGTCACCAAAGAATGCCGTGACATAGGCATACAGACCGCACAGCCCTGGGCACGCCTCGGTGACGTAGGCGCCGCCATCCAGGAGCATGCGGAAAAGAACGGATACAGCGTGGTACGCGACCTCTGCGGACATGGCTGCGGCGTCAAGTTCCACGAAGAACCGGATGTGGAACACTTCGGCAAACGTGGTACGGGCATGCTGATAGTGCCGGGCATGACGTTCACCATCGAACCGATGATTAACATGGGAAGCTACGAAGTCTTTATCGACGAAGCCGACGGATGGACCGTCTGCACAGACGACGGACTGCCTTCTGCCCAATGGGAAAGCCAAATCCTGATTACTGAAGACGGAAACGAAATATTGACACAATAAGGCGGACACTTCAAAACACCTATGGAGATAGTATTACTGATTATAGGGATAATCATCGGAACCGTAGTCGGCTATCTGGCGGCAGACCGCAAGTCTGCCGCACTGAGGGCAGAAATCAGCGGGACAAAGAAGGAAATAGAATTATTGAAGCTGCAGAAGGAAGAAGCCGAAGCGTTGCACAAGCGCATGAACACCGAGTTCGAGAATCTCTCCAACCGTATCTTCCAGAGCAAAGCCGAAGACTTTACCAGGCTGAATACCGAACACCTGGGCAATCTGCTCCGCCCGCTGGGCGATAACCTGAAGGACTTCCGCCAAAAGGTGGAACAAGTATACAGCACCGAAGCCAAAGAACGCTTCTCGCTGGGTGAACGCATCAAGGAACTGATGGAGCTGAACAACCGCCTCAGCGAAGATGCCAACAACTTGACCCGTGCCCTGAAAGGAGACTCCAAAATGCAAGGCAACTGGGGCGAAATGATTCTGGAACGTCTGTTGCAAGCCTCCGGACTGATTGAAGGCGAACACTACTTCCGCCAGGAGTTTCTAAAAGACGAACGGGGCGAAGCCATCATCAACGAGGAAAGCGGGCAGAAGATGCAGCCCGACATCATCGTGAAGTACCCCGACGAACGGGAAATGATTATCGACTCCAAAGTGTCGCTGACTGCCTATGCTGCCTACACCTCTGCCGAAAGCAAGGAGGAGCAGGCACACTTCCTGAAAGCACACCTGCAATCCGTCCGCGCCCATATCGACGAGCTCAGCCATAAAGACTACTCGCATTATGACGCCCAATCACCGGATTTCGTTATGATGTTCATCCCCACCGAAGGTGCCTACCTCCTCGCCATCCAAAGTGATGCCCACCTCTGGGAATATGCCTACAACAAAAAGGTGGTACTGATGAGCCCCACCAACCTGATTAGTGCCCTGCGCCTCTCGCTCGACCTTTGGAAGAAGGAGAACCAGGTAAAGAATGTGCAGGCCATCATCAAGCGCGGCACCATCTTATATGAAAAGATTGCAGGCTTTACCGATACCTTCCTCGGTATCGGCGACCGGTTGGCCAGTCTGCAAAGGGATTACGACAAAGCCTTCAACCAGCTCTCGGACGGTAACGGCAGCGTAGTGCGCCAAGCCGAAATGCTGAAAGGCATGAGCCTCACTCCCAAGAAACGCATTTCTCCAAGATTGCTGCCCAAAGACACCATTCAAGAAGAAACAGAAGAGGAAAACAATAACATTCAATAAAACATCCAACATGAAAACTCTGAAAGACCGCATTCTCCTTCACCAAGAACCGTTCATACGAGGTCTGTGTCAACAGGAATTACCACCGGAGAAGTAACAGCCATTCTGGCAAATGCACCGATTCATATCAAGGAATAAAGAAAAAGCGACGAAGAATCCACTCCACTTTCTTTCAATAGAGAGGAAATGCCCCGAACAAAAAACTCCGGCAAAGCCCTGAAGGACAAGCCGGAGTTTTTTTATCTCAAGACGGACAAGGAAGATTATCCGCCAAAGTTATCGAACATCAGGTTCTGAGCCGGAACGCCGAGGTCGTCGAGCATCTTCTCAACAGCCTTCGACATCGGGCCGGGGCCACACATGTAGTATTCAATATCTTCGGGAGCTTCGTGGTCTTTCAAGTAAGTCTCGTAAATTACGTTGTGTACGAAGCCCGGAGTGTACTTCACGCCTGCTGCATCGGCTGCGGGATCCGGACGGTCCAGTGCAAGATGGAACTTGAAGTTGGGGAAATCCTTTTCAATCTGCAGGAAGTCTTCCAGATAGAACACTTCATTCAATGCACGTGCACCGTAGAAGTAATTCATCACGCGATCTGTAGTGTGCAGTGTCTTGGTCATGTGCATAATTTGCGCACGCAACGGAGCCATACCGGCACCACCACCTACCCAAATCATTTCCTTCTTAGAATCGAAGATCGGGTGGAAGTCTCCGTAAGGACCACTCATCGTTACCTTGTCACCCGGTTTCAGCGTGAAAATGTAAGATGAAGCGATACCCGGATTCACATCCATAAAGCCGGGACCCTGATCTTTCGGTTTGAACGGAGGAGTAGCGATACGCACTGTCAGCATGATACGGTCACCCTCGGCAGGATAGTTGGCCATAGAGTAAGCACGGATGGTTTCTTCGTCATTGCGGCACTTCAAGCCCAGCAGACCGAATTTCTCCCATGCAGGCAGATATTCATCACCGATCAGGCTCTTATCGATGTCCTTATCATAATCCATCGAATATTTAGGAATCTTAATCTGAGCGTATGAACCCGGAACGAAGTCCATGTGTTCACCTTTCGGCAAAGCCACAATAAACTCTTTGATGAATGTAGCCACGTTCTTGTTGGAGATAACCTCGCACTCCCACTCTTTTACGCCCAGTACGCTTTCGGGAACCTTGATGGCCATATCGCCTTTTACTTTCACCTGGCAACCCAGACGCCAATGATCCTGTTGTTGTTTACGGCTGAAGTGCGGAGTCTCAGAAGGCAAGATTTCACCCCCACCTTCGAGTACCTGGCATTTACATTGACCGCAAGAACCTTTACCACCACAAGCGGAGGAAAGGAACACACCGTTTACAGACAGCGTATTCAGCAATGTAGAACCGGAAGCTACGTCCAGTTCCTTGTCGCCATTGATAGTCAGTTTTACATTACCCGAAGGCACCAAGAAATTCTTGGCAACCAGCAGGATAACAACAAGCAGGATGACAACCACGAGGAATACTCCAATACTAGCTAATATTAAATTCATATCCATTGTCTTATTCCTTTCCTTTTAGATTTTCAAACCAGAGAAACACATAAATGCCATTGCCATCAAACCTACAGTGATGAAAGTGATACCCAGACCTTTCAAAGGAGCGGGAACATCAGAGTAAGCCATTTTTTCTCACGGATGGCAGCCAAGCCTACGATAGCCAGCAACCAACCGATACCGGAGCCCAACGCATAAGAGACAGCATCAGCAATGCCACCGATGAATTTCGGGTCGCTCTCACCCAGCGTGATGCGCTGCTGCATGAAAAGAGAAGCACCCATGATGGCACAGTTTACAGCAATCAGCGGAAGGAAGATACCCAATGAAGCATAGAGCGACGGGCTGAAACGTTCAACCGCCATTTCCACCAACTGAACGATACCGGCAATAACGGCAATAAACAGGATAAAGCTCAAGAAGCTGAGGTCAACGCCTTCAATGATTGCGTTGGCAGCCAGCACCTTTGTCTGCAATAAATAGTTGACCGGAAGCGTAACCAGCAACACGAAAGTAACGGCTGCACCCAGACCTACGGCTGTCTTTACGTTCTTCGATACTGCCAGGTAAGAACACATCCCCAGGAAGTATGCGAAAATCATATTGTCCACAAAGATAGAGCGGACGAATAAACTTATTAAATGTTCCATATCTCTTCGATAAATTAAGAATTAAAGAATTAAAGAATTAAAGCAATGAGAACTTGTACTGCAGCAGAGCAGCCCATTTTTCATTCTTTCATTTTTCATTCTTCATTTATTTATTACTGCTTTTCCTGCAATTCTTTGTGTTTTGCACGTTGGTACCAAATGATACAAGCACAGATAATCAACGCCATAGGAGGCATCAACATCAAGCCGTTGTTCACATAGCCCAACTTCTGCAGAGGTTCATAGTTCAAGATGTTGAAACCGAGCAGCGTTCCCGAACCCAGAAGCTCGCGGAAGAAGGCTACGATTACCAGAATCTTGGCATATCCCAATCCGTTACCGATACCATCCAGGAATGATTCCCAAGGACCGTTCATCATAGCAAACGCTTCCAGACGTCCCATCAGGATACAGTTTGTAATAATCAAACCTACATATACAGAAAGCTGCACACTTACATCGTATGCGAACGCTTTCAAAATTTCACTAACGATAGTTACCAATGCGGCAACAACCACCAACTGAACGATGATACGGATACGGTTGGGTATCGTCTTGCGCAGCAGTGAAATCACTACATTGGAGAATGCTGTAATCACCGTCACTGAAAGCCCCATCACAATGGCAGGCTCCAGTTTGGCAGTAACAGCCAAAGCAGAACAGATACCCAATACCTGCACGGTAACGGGGTTGTTCAGTCCCAGCGGAGTAGAGAATACTTCTTTATTCTTCTTTGAAAACAATTGTCCCATATTCTTATTCCTCCTCATTATTATTAGTTAAAAAGTTCTTGTAGCTGCTCAGACAAGCCTTCAACATGGCATCCACACCTACAGAAGTGATGGTACCACCGGAAATGCCGTCCACCTGATAGTCAGGTTTCTCTACCTTGCCGTTCTTCACAACACCGAGGACTACCTCGCCGTTCTCCAACGTTTTCTTGCCGGAGAACTCTCCCTGGAAATGCGTGCTGGCGATTTCTGCACCCAGACCCGGAGTCTCACTGGCATGAGAGAAGTAAACACCATAAACGGTATCCTTGTCGCTGTTCAGCGCAACATATCCCCAGATAGGTCCCCAAAGACCGGCACCGTAAACGGGAAATACATATTTCTTCTCACCGTCAACCTCTGCCACGAATACGTGCAGACGGTTATTTTCTTTGGCTTCCTTCTCGTAAGCGGTAGCAAATGCACCGGTATTCTCTGTCAGAGTACCGTCAACGTTCATCAGCATATCGCCCTTTACATATTTATTATATTCAGCTTCGGCATCCTTCACGTCCTTGATGTTGAGTGCAGCAAGAATCTGCTTCTTCGTGTCAAGTTCCACATTCTTGTTCTGCGTCTCGCGCAAGGAAGAACTAACGAATGCCAACAGGAATGCTACGATAACAACCATTATCGAAGCATAGATGATAGTATAACTATTACTATTAGTATTCATTTCTTTTCCGGTATTTAATTGTTAGACTTGATTGCACGTTTTTCGCGACGGCTGATGTTACCCTGTACCACACAGTAGTCAATCAGCGGAGCGAAGATGTTCATCAGCAGGATGGCAAGCATCATACCTTCGGGATAACCCGGATTCAACACACGGATAACGATAGCCATCACACCGATCAGGAAGCCGTAGATGAACTTACCAGTCTCTGTACGTGCCGAAGTAACGGGTCGGTAGCCATGAACACGGCGCCGAAGCAGAAACCGCCCAATACGATGTGTTCGTACCAAGGCAACTGAGCCATCGGAGTGTCGGGACCGATTGCATTGAACACCCATGCCATGAAGGCACCGCCTACGAATACGGAGAACATCGTTTTCCAGCTTGCAATGCCCGTCCACAACAGCAGAATGGCACCCAGTGCGATAGCGATAACGCTGGTTTCACCGATAGAACCCGGAATAAGGCCGGTCACCATGTCCCAGGAGAACTCCGGAACGGCGCCCGAGGTAGCGGCTGCACCCAACGGAGTAGCTACCGTCAGACCATCTACCGACTGTCCCAGACCGAAGATACTGTCGCCCGATACCCAAACGGCATCACCGGACATTTTGGTAGGATAAGCGAAGAACAAGAAAGCACGGGTAATCAAAGCTACGTTGAACACGTTCATACCTGTACCGCCGAATACTTCCTTAGCGAAGATAACAGAGAATGCTGTAGCGACAGCCAGAATCCACAACGGACATTCCACAGGAACGATCATCGGGATCAACAGACCGGATACCAGGAAACCTTCCTGAATCTCCTCCTTCTTCCACTGAGCCACTACGAACTCAATGCCGAGACCTACTACATAAGATACAATGATTTTTGGCAATACAGCCAGAAAACCGTAGATGAACATTTCCCAGAAGCCTCCGGCAGCACCGGTAGCGTGGAAATGCTGGTAACCTACGTTGTACATACCGAACAACAGGGCCGGTATCAACGCAATAACCACCATTGACATGATACGCTTGCTGTCAATGGAGTCGTGAATATGCGTTCCCGATTTCGAAGTGGCATTGGGTACGAACAAGAATGTTTCGAAACCGTCGAACACCGAACGAAACGCGTGGAGTTTGCCGCCCTCTTCAAAGTTTGGCTTTATCTTGTCGAGATAATTTCTTAACGCTTTCATTAATATATTTACGATTTTACGATTTACAATTTACGATTTGCCATACGCCCCGATTATGCCATTTCGGCACGAAGCATATCGAGCCCTGCACGTACGATGCGCTGCACTTCCACTTTGGAAGAACATACGAATTCGCAGAGAGCGAAGTCTTCGGGAGCTACTTCGTAGATGCCCAGAGCCTCCATACGGTCGATGTCACCTGCAATGATTGCTTTCACCAAGTATTCGGGGAAGATGTCCATCGGAAATACGCGGTCGTATTCGTTGGACATGATCATGTGGCGTTCGCCACCTTTGATACGGGCATCTATCACATATTCCTTCTTGCCCATCAACCAGCTGAAGTAAGAGCGGTTGACGCTGAACTGATTGAAACGCGGCATAATCCAACCCAACATTTCATGGATTTCATCTCCTTCGGGAATAACGGTCAATTGGCTGTCGAAAGAGCCGAGGAAGCCGTTCGGAGAAACTTTCTTACCGGTCAGCACGTTGCCGCTGATGTAGCGGAGGTCTTTGTCGGTAGTCACGTTACCTTTGAAAACGTTCGTCAACAGAGCGCCGACTTTCAGCTTGCAATAAGCCGGTTTCAACACTTCGGAACCCGTTACAGCCACCGTACGGGTCATGTCCACACGACCGGTATTCATCAGACGTCCGATGAAGAGTACGGCTTCGGCACTGATGGTCCAGACCGTTTCACTCTTCACTACCGGAGAGATGTGGTTAATCTGTACACCCACGTTGCCTGCCGGATGTGGTCCGTCAAAAGCTGTTACGGTAACGTTCTTTGCCTGCACAAGAGCAGCAGACTTTTGTTTTACACTAATACCCAGATACGTCTTTGCCATCTTTGACAAAGCGTCGAGTCCCGTCTGGAAGTTTGCTTCTTCTCCCTTCAGCGCGAATTCAAAATCGGGAGCCAGCGGATTGCTGTCGAAAGCCGAAATGAAGATAGCTTTCGGAGTTACCGTCGGATCAGCGATAACGTCGTACGGACGTTGGCGGATGAAAGCGAACATACCTGCTTGCAAAAGAGCTTCTTTTACTTGCTGGCCGCTCATCTTGGACGGGTCCATCTTGCCGAATTCCTCATAGTCTTGCTCAGTGGCAGCCTCTACGACGATGTTCAGCACCTTGCGGCGTGCACCACGCTCCACGCTTGTCACTACGCCGCTAACGGGCGAAACAAATTTCAATTCAGGATGATTCTTGTCGATAAACAAGGGTCCCCCGGCCGTCACATATTCCTGTTCCTTGACCACCACTTTCGGAGTGATGCCTGTATAGTCATCGGGAACCAGCGAATAGAATCCCGGTTCCTTAACAGACACAAGTTCCTGGGCAGCAGCGCCTTTCAGGTTGATGTCAAGGCCTTTACGTAACTTAATTACATTTGCCATGCGTTTATTTAAAATAATGGTTTCATTAATTTGCCGCAAAAGTAGCAAAAAAGAACGTGAATAAAGAGTAAAAAAGAAAGGAATTACGGAGAAATTTCCGTAATCCCTTTCGTTAACGAACACGAGAACAAGGATTAGGGGTTAAGAATTAGGGATTAATACCCTGCGGAATCATAGTGCAGCCCACTAATCCTTAATCCTTAATCCCTAACCCCTAATCCTTATCATCACTTTTCTTCAGCAAACATCGGGTCCCATGCCGGCAGGCAGACGGGCTTTTGTTTAAACAGTTCCATCACTTTGGCGGGAACATACTTTGTCTCCACTACCAGACGGAACATGTATTCATTGAACCACTCGTCGGTCATGATGAGATGTCCCTGATAACCGGAAGCGGCTCCCCAACTGTTCTCTACCATCCATTTTACGGGCTTTCCGTCTTTGTTCAAGTCAACGGCCATCAAGGTCATGGCGTGGGAAGAGCCACTGGAGAAAGTTTGGATACGTTGTTTCTTGTCCATACCGAAAGTAGTTCCCATCAATGATTCGTAATCATAGTTTTTCACATCGAGCAGACCGCGTTCGGAGTTCAGGAACTTGCCTACATCACAAGAAAAATACATCATGGTACTGTCCTTCAAGGAGGCAATGGCCATCTCTTTGATGTCCTCTACGGGCAGGTTGACATAAGTCCAGTTCTTGCCGTCGTAACGGTGGCGGTCATAGTCTATTTCATAGCACTTGTAATACTCGCGACTGGGGTCGTTCATCAGCATTACGTAGTTGGTCAGCAGTTGTTTGTCTCCATATTTCTCAAGGAAAGACATGGGAGTGTGATGCTCTGTCTCCACAGGATTACCCTTGGCATCGTGGCGGACATAGTCGAACTCCGTGGGAGGTACACCGAGGTTCAGCACCAGCATGCGGTAGATGGTTCCGAGCATCGTAGTTTTCTCCTTCTCCAGAGCTTCGGGCTTGGCACCGGCGGCAGCCATGTCACGCAGTTGCAGACCATACTCTTTCAGCTTCAGAGAGATGAGGTTGGCCATGCGGGAGGTATTTTCACTGCTGTTTGTTTCGGGCATGGCATCTTTGGGAACAAGGCCGTATTTGGAAACAATGTCGGCCACACCGGTAAAGGTACCCCCATCGCTCAGCGGATGCTGGAAGAGCCATTCTACGGTCTTATCAGTCAGGGGACTCTTGGAGGTGTCGATGATGCCTTGCAAGAAGAGGTTTGCCTTCTCCAACTGGTCCCAGAAGAAGGGATAGACTTCGGAGAACTCGAAAGACTGGAAACCGTATTCGGCAAGAGTCTTGGCACGCATCACATTCAGCCCCGTAAACAGCCAGCAGCGGCCAGACGACTTCTGGTCGGTGATGCCTTTGATTCTACCTTGATGGAGAGAAGGGGTATCCATGCCCTGCATATTCTCCTGGTTGAGTGCCAGTTTACGGATGTCATTATTGCCTATGGCATTGGGAGCGCCTTGTCGGCAGCCGTGCCTTGATAACTTTGCTTGATTTGTCCAAGCATTTTCGGGGCTGATACCCCCTTTTCCCTCTTGTGCCTGCACAGAGAACAGTGCGGCACTCAGAACAATTACAGATAAAAATCGTTTCTTCATTCAGATTATGTGTTTTTAGTTATTGATGTCTTGCTTCGTGAAGCAGACAAAAGTAATGTCTTTTTTGATAATTTTAGTGACATCTTTAGATTTATTATCTATTACAGTGAAAACTATTCGGGATAAAATAGTTTCCTTTGCACCCACATTTCGTACGACATGAAAAGATATATACTAAGCATTATCGCACTGGTGCTGTTCGCCACCACCTTTTATGCCCAGGAACAGACTGCGGCCGCCACAAACGACAGCGTTCCTGCACTGACCAAAAAAGAACTACGCAAGCAAAAGGTAGCGCGTCGGAATCTGCATTACAATATTCTGGGCGGACCCAGCTACACCCCCGACTTCGGTGCCGTGCTGGGAGGAAGCGCCCTAATGACCTTCCGTATGAACCCCAGCGACACCACGCAGCTGCGCTCCGTAGTGCCCATGGCCATCGCCTTCATGTTCAACGGTGGCATCAATCTCTTCTCCAAACCGCAACTCTTCTTTAAGGGCGACCGTTTCCGTATCTTCGGAAAGTTCAGCTATAAAAATACGGAAGAAAACTTTTACGGCATCGGCTATAATACCAATAAAGATTATGTACGAAGCGACAGTACCAGCAAATACCGGTACAGCGGCGTGCAAATCAACCCCTGGTTCCTTTTCCGACTGGGCAACAGCAATATCTTTGCCGGACCTCAAATCGACATCAATTACGACCACTTGACGGAGCCCGGCAAGTTCTTGGTGGACGAACCCTCGTACAAAGAGGCAGGCGGTACGGCTAATGGCTATAACAACTTCAACTCCGGCCTCGGTTTCCTGCTGACATACGACAGCCGTGACGTCCCTGCCAACGCCTACCGTGGTATGTATCTGGATTTCCGCGGCATGATGTACGCCAAGTTCATCGGCAGCGACCAGACCTTCTACCGCCTAGAGATAGACTACCGCCAATACAAGTCACTGGGCAAGCGCAGGGTGCTCGCGTGGACGGCACAGACCAAGAACGTGTTCGGTGACGTCCCTCTGACGCAATATGCCCTCACCGGAACGCCTTTCGACCTGCGCGGCTACTACATGGGGCAATATCGCGACAAGTCCTCGCATGTGGTCATGGCAGAGTACAGACAGATGCTCAATACCGACCGCAGCACTTGGGTGAAGCGGATGCTCAACCACATAGGTTTTGTAGCCTGGACCGGCTGCGGCTTCATGGGCCCCACCCCGGCAAGATAGAGGTGTACTGCCCAACTATGGTGTAGGTCTACGCATTGAGGTACAGCCACGCATGAACGTCCGCCTGGATTTAGGCAAAACACGGTAAACAACCAGATGTTGTTTTACTTCAATATGACAGAAGCGTTTTGAGTAACGCCCTGCCTGCCCATCCCTTTCCTATGGAGAATGATGATTGAAAGCCTTTAATCGCCTCTCACTCACAAGGTTATTCAAGCTCACCTCTATAGGAAGCCCACTTCCTTATAACATCGGAACACCTTGAGAAACAAACATTTTATTTTTCTTTTCTTTTCTTGCATCGGTAAAAGATTATCCATACTTTTGGCAATCACATTTCTTTTTATCAAAAAAAGGAAGCAAACGAGCGGATACATGAAAGCCCTTGAAGTACTCTTCTGGATAAGTTTATTCATAGTGTTCTATACTTATATAGGATATGGTATACTATTATATATCCTGGTCAAGATAAAAGAATGTTTCCGTAAGCCTGCGCCCCGTCCGATGCCTGCCGACGATGCTTTACCCCCATTGACGCTATTTATCGCCGCCTACAACGAAGAAGATGTAGTGGATGAAAAAATGCACAACTGCCTGGAGCTGGATTATCCCGCCGACAAGCTACGCATCCTCTGGGTGACCGACGGCAGCAACGACCATACCAACGAACGCCTCTCCCACTGGCCGCAAGCCATCGTCCTCCACCAACCCCAACGCCAAGGCAAGACAGCCGCCCTGAACCGCGGTATACATTTCGTAGAAACGCCCCTTGTCGTGTTCACCGATGCCAATACTCACCTCAACCGCGAAGCCCTGCGGGAGATAGTGCACGCCTTCACCGACCCTAAAGTGGGATGCGTGGCAGGCGAAAAACGTATCGCCGTGCAAAGCAAGGACAATGCTGCCTCGGGGGGAGAAGGGCTATACTGGAAATACGAATCCACCCTCAAAGCGCTCGACGCACGCCTCTATTCGGCAGTAGGCGCAGCGGGTGAACTGTTTGCCGTGCGCCGCGAGCTGTTCGAGGAAATGCAGACAGATACGCTGCTCGACGACTTCATACTCTCCCTGCGCATCGTTATGCAGGGACACACCATTGCCTATTGTGCCAATGCCTATGCCGTAGAAAGCGGCTCGGCAGACATGCGCGAAGAAGAAAAGCGCAAGGTGCGCATCGCTGCCGGGGGCTTGCAATCCATCTGGCGGCTGCGTCCGCTGCTCAACCCATTCCGTTACGGCACATTCTGTTTCCAATATATTTCCCACCGGGTGCTGCGCTGGTCGCTCACTCCTATCCTATTGTTCCTATTGCTTCCCCTCAACACAATTCTCATCTTTACGACAAGCACGCCATTACTGTATGCCATCATCTGGCTGTTACAAGCTCTTTTCTACCTCATGGGAAGTTGGGGGTACTACCTTTCAATGAAGCATATAAAAAACAAGATACTTTTCATCCCCTACTATTTCCTCTTCATGAACGTCAACGTCATACGAGGATTCAACTACCTGCACAAGCGCACAGGCAATGCAAGCGGCGCATGGGAGAAGGCCAGAAGGGCATGAAACTAATACTGTAAGAATGAAAAACATTTTGAAACAAGCTGAAAGCGCCGAGAGACTGTTGAAGCTGACGTCAGATACCATGCTCCTTCTGAACCGGGACGGCATTTGCATGGACATCGCAGTGCACAATGTAAACCTTTGGTTCATGAAGGAAGAAAAGCTGCTGGGCAAGAATCTGTTCCAACTGATACCGCCGTCCACTTACTACCAAGTATATCCGGAGTTCAAGAAGGTACTGACGCAAAAGGTACGTTCAGTCCATAATTACGAAATGACACTGGGTCACACTACCTATTACTTTAAATGCATCATGTACCCGTACGACGGCATGGTCCTCTGCCAGTACCGCGACATCACAGAACGCAGCCAGCGCAAACTGGAACTCGAAAAGAAAAACCACGAGCTCAACGAAATACAAAAGGCCGCCCTCATCGGAAACTGGCAATACGATACCCAGACCCGCATATTCTGTTATGCAGGCCATACGGGCATCATGTGTTCGGAAGAGGTGCAGCACATCAATATGGACAATTATCTGGAACTCATCCTTCCTGAAGACCGGAAAAGCTTTACCGGCTGGATGAAAGAGAATCTGAAAGGCAAGATGGAAAACAGCGTGGACTACCGCATCTTCCTCAAAGGAAACATTTTCTATATCCGCCTCAAAGCGTTTGCCCGCGAACGGCAGAAAGACGGGAATGTCACTATAGAAGGATACATACAGAACATTACCGACATACAGAAACGGCGCAACGACATCAATCTGCTGACACATGCCATCAACAACTCCACCGAGGACATTTATTCGGCACACGAAGACGGCACGCTGATATTCTGCAACCGTTGCTTCAAGGAACGGCATGGCATCGGTAATGGCCAAGACATCACCCGGATGAAGATATACGACCTGCCCTCATACGGCAGGGATGAAACATCCTGGAAAGAGTTTGCCAACCGTGTCAAACGTGGAGAGACGAACCACGGATACATCGTCTACCATCCGCTGCCCAAGCGTCCGGAAGTACTCGCCATTGAAGGAAACGCTTATTGGGTGACAAGCGACAAAGGGGAAGGAACCATCTGGACATTCGGAAGAGACGTATCGACACGCATCCGGCATGAGCAGCAAATCAAACAGTTCAACCAGATTTTGGACAAAATCATCGAAAACCTCCCGGCAGGCATTGTTGTGAAGGACATCAACAACAACTTCAAGTACCTCTACCGCAACCGCGAATCGTATAACCGCGAAATCCCCATACAAGAGGCATTGGGAAAGGACGACTTCGATTTTTATCCTCTGGAGACTGCTCAGGAAAAGAGGGCGCAAGACATCGAAATAGCCAGAACCGGCAAAGAGATGCACTGGATTGCGGAAGAACGCGACGGAAACGGAAATCCCATCTATCTGGACAAACGGAAGATGAAGATTGAAAGCAACGACTTCTCCCCCATCCTGCTGAACATCGAATGGGACATCACGGAAATGGAACAGATGAAACGGAACTGCTCGTAGCCAAGGAGAAAGCCGAGACTTCCGACCGGCTCAAATCCGCCTTTCTCGCCAACATGAGCCACGAGATACGCACACCGCTCAATGCCATTGTAGGCTTCTCGCGCATCATTGCCGAAAGCACCAACGAGGAAGAACGGCTAGGCTATTACGAAATAGTGGAATCGAACAATGAACGCCTGCTCCAGCTCATTAACGAAATCCTCGACTTATCAAAAATCGAATCGGGTATCGTGGAGTTCACCATCACGCCCGTACGTCTCCATCCACTCTGCAAGGAGATACACGACGCACATATTTTCCGCTGTCCCAAAGGAGTGGAGCTGATATACGAACCCTCTGACGAGAATATCGTGATTGACGGAGACAAGAACCGGATTTTCCAGGTCATTTCCAATCTGATAGGCAATGCCTTCAAGTTCACCACCGCCGGGCACATCAGTTACGGGTATCACCAGGAAGGCAAGTATGTAGCATTCCACGTCACCGATACGGGTATGGGCATTGCACCGGATAAGGTGGACCGGGTATTCGAACGTTTCGTCAAGGTGAACAACTTTGCCCAAGGCACCGGATTGGGACTTTCCATCTGCAAGACTATCATCGAACGCCTGGGGGGTAACATATCCGTCACTTCGGAGGTGGGTAAAGGCACCACATTTACTTTTGTCCTCCCACTGGAAGCCGCCAGCAAAACAGAGGCGGAAAAGAAAGAAGAGAACAACCGGGAGGCGACAGCAGAGGCACACTCCACAGAGCAGAGGAGCAGAAATACAGCCCCCGGAGCTTCCCCGAAGAATGAAGAGGCCGGAGCACTCCCTACCCCTCCTTCCAAGACCCTCCTGATTGCCGAAGATACAGAAAGCAATTTTATCCTAATTAACGCCATTTTAGGCCGTCTCTATCGGCTGAAACATGCCAAAGACGGCATGGAAGCCGTAACTATGTTCGAAGAAGTCCACCCCGACCTCATCCTGATGGACATGAAAATGCCCAACCTTGACGGAATCGACGCCACACGCATCATCCGTGAACTGGCACCGGACATCCCCATCATCGCCCTTACAGCCTATGCCTACGAACACGACAAGCAAGCTGCCCTAAAAGCAGGTTGCAACGACTTCCTTACCAAACCCTTCACCCACGATGGATGACTGAAAAGACTGTAGGGTGATAACTACCGCATTATCACCCTACTACATTATCACTTTCAGTGAAATTCCACTTTTCAAGTTCTCATTTATGCAAAAATGTCACTCCGCTGGATATAGGCTATCACATCGCCTTTATTGACCACATCTCCTTGCTTGGCACAAACTTCCACCACACGTCCGGTAAATCCGGTCCATATCTTCTCGTATTCGCCCCACGGCGTAGAGAGGTAGCAGAACACCTCATCATGCTGGTACTTGCGTCCGATGAAAGGAGCAGAAGAAGGACCTTCGACGGAAACCTCCCAAAGCACTTGCCCTTTGGAAGGCGCGATTATCGGGTCTGCCTTGGCACGCTTCAGCTTCTTGATTTCCTCTTCCGAATATCCGCTCTTGGCCATGGCGGCATCCTTGGCACGCTGCAGGTCATCTTCAAAACGTTTCTTGGCAACGCCTGACTTATAATCGCGATACTGTCGGTCGTGCATGGCGAGTTCGAAGAGTTCCTCGTCATCGTCACCATACTCCCAACCGTTTTCGTCCATCTCTTTGCGATATGTATCCAAGGCATCCGGATAGTTCAACTGCGGGTCGGTATCCACAAACTCAAAGCCTTTGGACTTGGCAAGCTCCACAATCTCGGGTGCCAAAATACCGGGGAGACGTCCACTCTTGCCAAGAATCATATCCCAGGTGTGGTTGTCTATCATCGTCCAGCGCTCTTCTCCCTTCACCTGCTGCATAACGTTCATCAGTGCCACGTTCTTCACATACTGGCTGAAAGGAGTCACCAAAGGAGGATAACCCAGCTTGGGCCATACATATTCCACTTCGTCGAAAAGCATCACAAGCAGGTCGTCCAAACTGAGTTCCGGCTCGTTCCTGCTTCGCAGTATCATGTTGATGCCGGAATGCACGCCTTTCAAATCGGCCATCATGGAGCCCATCATACCGCCTGGCAGGCCGCACTTCAACAAAAGTGAAGACATGTGCTTGTTGGTGGGGTCCATAAAGTAACCCAGGAAATCGTCAATGAATTCCTGCGTCATGGCACGCGCCTTCATGTAAGCCTTCATATTTATATCGGGTACTTGGAATCCTTTATCCTTCAGCATGGCCTGTACGGAAATAACGTCGGGATGGACTTTGCCCCACGACATGGGCTCCATCGCCACATCAATGATGTCGGCACCGTTCTCGCAGACTTCGAGAATGGAAGCCATGGAAAGTCCGGGACCACTATGCCCGTGATACTGTATCAGCACCTCGGGATGTTTCTCCTTGATAGCCTTCGTCAGCTCTCCCAGCATCCCCGGACGGCCGATACCTGCCATATCCTTCAGACAGATTTCGGGTGCCCCGGCTTCAATCAGCTGGTCGGCAATGCCGGCGTAGTACTCTACCGTATGGACGGGAGAATAGGTGATACAAAGTGTGGCCTGCGGTATCATGCCGGCTTCCAGAGCATACTTGATGGAGGGAATTATATTCCGCGTCTCGTTCAGTCCGCAGAAGATACGGGTGATGTCCACGCCTTGGGCATGCTTCACTTTGTACATCAATCGGCGTACATCCGCCGGAACAGGATACATGCGCAGTGCATTCAGCCCGCGGTCGAGCATATGCGTCTGTATGCCTGCTTCTCTGAAAAGTGCGGTAAAGGCGCGTACAGCCTTGTTGGGATTTTCGCCGTACAGAAGGTTTACCTGCTCAAAAGCTCCTCCGTTTGTTTCAACGCGTGCAAAACAGCCCATTTCAACTATCAACGGAGCAATGCGTACCAACTGGTCTACCCGGGGTTGATACTTACCGGACGACTGCCACATGTCCCGGTAAACAAGACTGAATTTAATTTCCTTTTTCATCATAGTCAATAATAAGTGATTTTTTCTTCGGTTAACTTAACATATACAAATATAAAGGATTATTCTGACATATAGTCAAGAATAACCCTTAAAAATTCATCACTGACAATATGTTATATATCATATTGCTACTATCAAATTATTATCAGATGAAATCTTTCAATTCATCCTGCAACTTCTGGCGCGTAAAGAAGATGCGGCTTTTCACCGTTCCGAGCGGAAGGCCGAGGCGTTCGGCAATCTCGCGGTACTTGAAACCGGACACATGCATGGAGAAAGGGACTTTATAGTCGCGTGGAAGGGCATTGACGATGCGATGCATTTCTTTCAGGTCGTAGGCACCCTCGGTACTGGCAAAACCAGAGTCCTGGGGCATGCTGAGGTGATACTGATTGTCCGTCTGGTCCACAAAAGTCTGTTCGCGAACTATTTTCCGGTAATTATTGATAAAGATGTTGCGCATAATGGTATACATCCAACCTCTGAAATTGGTGTCGGGTTCAAATTTGTCTTCGTTATCCAAAGCCTTGAGAGATGTCTCTTGCAACAAATCATTCGCTTCTTCCCGGTCGGCTGTCAACTTGTATGCAAAGCGAAGCAGTTCTTCTTGCACTGCAAGCAAATCTTTTCTAAAACTGTAAGTATTCATACTTTGCTCAATTTTTAAATAGTTAATAATGGTTTAGGTTTTACGATTGCAAGTATAAGGAAGATTTGAAGCCCCGGGGGACGGAATACGGTTTTTATTAGGGTTGAAAACTATCATTTGACAGTTTACACCCCCTCTCTGATAGTTTACGGGTGATATTATATACTGAAAACCATCATTTTTCCGAAGATTTCGTAAATGTTACGTGATTTTTTTATAGCTTTGCCTACATATAGGAAAACACTTTTATTACATAAAAACACTTTATTTTATGAAATCATTTCAATTTAAGTCACTTCTTCTGCTGGCTGCCCTCATCATTTCCCTGCCCTCCTTCGGACAAGGACTGAAGGCGTTCAAGCTGAAGAACGGTCTTTCCGTATATATATGGGAAGATGAATCCAAATCGGACGTGTTCGGACTGGTAGGCGTACGTGCCGGTTCCATCAACGACCCCGAAGAGTACACGGGACTTGCACACTACCTGGAGCACGTCATGTTTAAAGGAACAGACAAGATAGGCGCGCTGAACTGGACGGAAGAAGAACCGATCTACAAGGAAATCATCGCCAAGTACGACCAGATGGCCGAAGAAGCCGACCCGGCAAAAAAAGAAGCCATCAGCAAGGAAATCAATGAGCTGACCGTCAAAGCTGGAAAATTGGGACTTCCCAACGAATACTCCAACCTGATGGAAAGCATGGGTGCCAAAGGGGTGAATGCAGGCACCTACTATGACTGGACCTTCTATCACAGCTCCTTCCCTGCCTATCAGATAAACAAATGGCTGGAAATCTCCTCACAACGTTTCCTGCATCCCGTATTCCGTTCCTTCCAGTCGGAGCTGGAAAACGTGTACGAAGAATATAACCGTTCACAAGATGACCAGGGACGTGCACAGAACCAGTTCGTGATGGAGAAAGCTTTTGAGGGACATCCTTACTCCCGTTCCATCATCGGCCTGCCCGAACATCTGAAGAATCCCCGCCTGAGCAAGCTGATTGAATTTTACGAACAATGGTATGTCCCCGAAAACATGGTACTGGTACTCGTAGGAAACATCAAAGCCCAACAAATCAGCGGACGCATCAATGCCGCCTTTGGACGTCTGGCTGCTAAGCCCGCACCCGAGCGCAAGGTCTACCAGAACCTCGAAATAAAGGGCCGCAAACAGTATTCGGCTAAAGTAGGATTCTACCCGCAAGTGGCAATGGTATTCAATGGAGTACCTGCCGGACATCCCGACGAAGACGCTCTGGACATCGCTCTGGCACTGCTGAACAACAACAGTCAGACCGGAACTATGGACAAGCTGGTACTGGACGGTGAACTGACCAGCGCCGGAGCCTACACCCGTACTTTCCGCGAACAAGGACGCGCCATCGTAGCGGCCATTCCCCTCTACGACGAAAACCAGCGCCGTTTCGAGTCGACCAAGAGCGCCGAAAAGAAAGCCTTGAAAGCCATCCAGCAAATCGCCAACGGAGAATTCGAGGACTGGAAAATTGATGCCATCAAAGCCGAGAAATGCCGCCAGTTCGACCTGGAAATGGAGTCGAACGAGGACAAGGCCATGATACTGATGAACGCCTTCTACAACGAGCAGGACTTGGGCAACATACTCAATTACAAGGACAAGATTATGGCCATCACCACTGACGACATCAAGCGAGTAGCCAAGAAATATCTGTCAGACAATTACCTGGCCCTATATATCGAAAAAGGAAAGCCTGACAAGAACGCCAAGATTGAGAAGCCGGGTTACAAACCCGTAGAACCTCCGATAGGAAAAGAATCGCTCTATGCAACACAATTCAAAACCTGCCCATCGGACAGATGGAGGAGAAATTCGCAGACTACGGCGAAGTGCAAATCAAGCAACTGAACGACCGTTCAAAGATGTACTACACACCCAACAAGGAGAATAACGTATTCCAGTTGGTTGTACAATACGGAGCCGGTGAACGCGAATTCCCAAAACTTGGCTATGCCGCCCAGTTGATGAACAACGCAGGCATCATGGGGGCCTACGAACCGCAAGAGTTGAAAGAAGAACTCAGCAAGCTGAACGCAACCTGCCACGTGACAGCCGATGATGACAACCTCTACATCATCATGGAGGGCTACGAAGCCACCCTGCCGCAAGCCTGCCAGCTACTTTCACGCCAGATTTTGATGCCAAAACTGGACGAAAAGCAACTGGCACGTCTGAAAGGTTCGGCAATGGGTATGCGCCAGCAGCGCAAAGACAACGTCAGCATCCTGAACGAAGCACTGCGGCAGTACATGCTCTACGGAGAGAAATCAGACTACATCAAGGAACTGACCGACAAGGAGATTTACGAATTACAGATTTCAGAACTGACGGGCGACATCAACCGCGCCTCCAACTACGAGGCAAAGGTGTTCTTCACCGGAACACTCCCCTTCGACCAAGTATACGATATCCTGAGCAAGAACCTCCCATTGGTGGCCAACGAACGCCCGTCCAACTCCCCACAGGCAAAGGACATGATGCCGGTGACCGAAAACACCGTCTACTTCCTGCCTAACAACGATGCAGAACAAGCCCAAATCCACCTCTACATCCCGATGCAGAAGGCTGACAAAAAGGACGACGTGCTGCGTAGCGCATTCAACCAATACTTCGGTCTTGACTTCACCGGCATCGTTCTGAACGAAATCCGCGAAAAACGCTCCATGGCCTATACAGCCTACGCATTCGTCGGCACGCAAGGCATAGCCGGAAAAGCAAGCTATCTGCGCGGCTACATCGGTACCCAGAACGACAAGGCAAACGATGCATTGGACGTACTGATGGGTCTCGTCAACGACATGCCGAAAAATCCGGAACGTATCGACAACATCAAGAGCTACCTCCGCCAAGCCATGCTGACCAGTCACCCCAGCTTCCGCAACAAAGCCATGGAACTGGTAGACTTGGGCTACAGAGGCTACACAGACGACCCAGCAAAGGAAAACCTACCGAAAGTAGATGCACTGACCTTTGATGACATCGTGAAATTCTACGAAGAGAACATCAAAGACAAACCTTACTGCATTTCCATCATGGGCAACCCAAAGAACATTGACCTGAAGCGACTGGAAAAATTCGGCAAGGTAGTGAAACTGAACGAACGCAAACTTTTCAACACGAAGGATGCATTGTTCTAACCTTGTTTTATCCCCTTAGCAATCCCATCCTCTTTCCCCCTTATCAGGGGAACGAGGAATATGAAAGATTCCCCGACATTTCGGTTCCAAATGCCGGGGAATCTTATTTTTAACACCTGAAGTTCTTTTGCACATTGCCCGGAATTTCACCGGAAAATCCCTGAGATTCTCAGACAGCAGATAACGGACTACCCTTCCTGCTCCTCTTCATTGCCCGAAAGGATAGGCAGGCAAATCCTATACTTCACCGCCAGTATGCGGGTAACGAACACCGTCACACCGCCCACAATCTGACACACGAAAGACTCCATCCCCAGAAGATGGCACATCCAGTAGAAGGTTCCTCCCACCACACAAGCCATCGCATAAATCTCCTTCCGGAATATCAGCGGAATTTCGTTAATGAATACGTCACGTATCACACCTCCCGCAGCCCCGGTGATGCTGCCCATAATGATGGCCACCCAGAAGGGATAGCCCAGCGCGATGCTCTTGCCCACGCCGACCACCGTGAACAGTGCCAGGCCGATACTGTCGAATATGAAGAACGTATTGTGCAGATGGATGAGATGTTTACCGAAGAGGATGACCCACAACAAGGCCAGTCCGGTACAAATCAAGTAAATGGGATCCGTCATCCAGCCCGGGGTGACGTCCAGCAACAGGTCGCGTATCGTACCGCCGCCAATGGCCGTCACAAAACCCACCACATACGCTCCAAACCAGTCGAACCGCTTGGCCGAGGCCAGGCGTATGCCACTGATGGCAAAGGCAAATGTGCCAATGAAATCGAGTATCTGAACAAATGTTGGCATTGTCATACTGAAATTAAGAATGAATAATTAAAACACTGCTATTTTCAAGAAGTACTCAAAATAATAGGCAAAGTAACAAATAATTTCCCTAAGAAAACGTATTTTTGTCGTATCATTTTTCACCAACTACGACAATGAGAATAACAATCGTATCGGGCGCACGCCCCAACTTCATGAAAATAGCCCCCATCTGCCGCGCCATCGACGCCGCCAGAGAGGCAGGAAAGAACATCTCCTACCGCATCGTCTACACCGGTCCGCAGGATGACACCAGCCTGGATGCCTCGCTCTTCTCCGACCTTTCCATGAGGAAACCGGATGCCTACCTCGGTGTCACCGGACACAACCATTCGCAGGTGGCAGCCTCCATCATGCTCGCCTTCGAGCGGGAGTTGGACGGGCATCCGGCACAAGTCGTACTGGTGGTAGATGACATGACCGCCACTATGAGCTGCTCCATCGTCGCCAAGAAGCGCGGACTGAAGGTGGCGCACGTCATAGCCGGCACACGCTCTTTCGACATGAACATGCCCCGCGAGGTGAACCGCACCATCGTGGACGCCATTTCCGACTATCTCTTCACCGCCGGCATGGTGGCCAACCGCAACCTCAACCAGGAGGGCATGATACCCGAATATATCCACTACGTGGGCAACATACTGATTGACACCATCCGTTTCAACCGCCACCGCCTGGTGCAGCCCATGTGGTTCTCCAGCCTCGGCCTGCGGAAAGGGAACTACCTGCTGCTCACCCTCAACCGCCGCGACCTGCTGGAGAAGAAAGCCGTACTGCACTCCCTGCTCCAGACCGTCATCGAGAAGGCCGGCGGCATGCCTATCGTCGCCCCGCTACACCCCTACGTGCAAAAGGCGGTGAAGTCGCTGGAAGTGAATGCTCCCAACCTGCACATCCTGCCTCCGCAGAGTTACCTGCACTTCGGATTCCTCATCAACCAGGCACGGGGCATCGTCACCGACTCGGGAAACATCGCCGAAGAAGCTACCTTCCTCGACGTCCCCTGCATCACCCTCAATACCTATGCCGAGCATCCCGAAACCTGGCGCATCGGTACCAACGAGCTGGTAGGCGAAAATTCCTTCGCTCTCTCCGCCTCGCTCGACAAGCTGCTGCACGGAGAATGGAAGCACACCACCCTGCCCGACCGCTGGGACGGACGAACGGCGGAACGCATCGTACAGACACTACTGAACGGCAACAATTCATAATCCTCCATAAACTCTATCCCAAGCTTGCAAACGTCTATCCCAAACCTACGGACGCTTATCCCAAGCTTGGGTCTTTCTATCCCAAGGCTTGGGATAGAACTTTATCCATACGTTGTGCAACTTTATCCTTTATATCCGGCAACTTTTCTATAAGGCTTCTGTACGTTTTTTATCTGTATCCGGTAAACAAGACATACGACTTTCACGTTCATTTAACCATATCTCCCGTTTCTTTAGTCTATATTTGCTTCTTGATTAACCTTAATTTGTTAACTTTGCGCCCGAATTATCTGTAACTTATGAAGCAAAGATATACAATTTACGCCCTTTTCCTGCTGTCACTGTTCGTCTCCATCAGCGCATCCGCCCAGATAAAGGGTGTCATCACAGACTCCCTCACGAACGAACCGCTGATGTACATCACCGTACAGTATGAAGGGAAAGGTGTAGGCGGCATCTCCAACGCAAACGGTGAATACCAGGTGGAAACCCGCAAAGGCTGGGATGAGCTGACGTTCTCCGCCGTAGGCTATATCACCAAGAAAGTAAAACTGAAACCCGGCACCCGGGTGCTGAACGTCAAACTGCAATCGGATGACATCATGCTCTCCGAGGTCGTGGTGAAGCCCCAAAAGGAGAAATATTCCCGCAAGAACAACCCCGCCGTGGAGTTCATGAAGAAGGTCATCGAGAACAAGAAGGCGCTGAAACTGGAAGAGAACGACTACTACCAGTACCAGAAGTACGAAAAGATGAAGATGTCGCTCAACGACGTCACCCCTGACAAAATGGAAAAAGGCATCTACAAGAAATTCTCCTTCTTCAAAGACCAGGTGGAGGTATCACCCAAGACCAACAAAATGATTCTACCCATCTCCATCAAGGAGACGGCCAGCAAGACCATTTTCCGTAAAAGCCCCAAAAGCGAAAAGACCATCATCGAAGGTATGAACTCCACCGGTATCGAAGAGTTCTTCAACACCGGAGACATGCTGGGGACCATCCTTACGGACGTATTTTCCGACATCAACATCTATGACGACGACATCCGCCTGCTGCAACGCCGCTTCGTCAGCCCCATCGGCCGCGGAGCCATCAGCTTCTACAAATACTACTTGATGGACACGCTCATGGTGGATAGGCAGGAGTGCGTGCACCTCACCTTCGTTCCCCAGAACCCGCAGGACTTCGGTTTCACGGGGCACCTCTACGTGGTGAAGGACTCCACCTATGCCGTGAAGAAATGTACCATGAACCTGCCCAAGAAGACGGGTGTCAACTTCGTGGAAAACCTCGACATCGTGCAGCAGTTCGAACAACTGCCCGACGGAAACTGGGTGCTGACCGATGATGACATGACCGTGGAACTGCACTTTGTGAAAGGCATCCAAGGCCTGGAAGTGCAACGGACCACCAAATACAGCGACTATCAGTTCACGGAGATAGAACCCCGCCTCTTCCGCCTGAAAGGAAATGTCATCAAGGAGGCGAACATGCTTGCCAAGAGCGACGAGTATTGGGCGAAAGTGCGCCAAGTGCCCCTCACCAAGAAGGAGAGCACGATGGACGTATTCATGAACCGCATCGAACAGATTCCCGGCTTCAAGTACGTCATCTTCGGGGCGAAAGCCTTGATTGAGAACTTCGTGGAGACGGGCAGCAAGAACCATCCCAGCAAGTTCGACTTCGGCCCTATCAATACAATGATAACCAGCAACTACGTCAACGGCACGCGCTTCCGTCTGAGCGGCATGACGACCGGTAACCTCGACCCGCATTGGAGCCTAAGCGGTTACGGTGCCTACGGAACCAAGGACAAGAAATGGTTCTACTCCGGGCAGGTGGCCTATTCCTTCAACAAACGCGAATACGTATTGTGGGAGTTCCCGAAGCACTACATCGCCTTCAAGTACACCTACGACGTGATGTCTCCCATGGACAAGTACCTCGCCACGGACAAGGACAACTTGTTTGTCGGTTGGAAATGGACTACGGTAGACCAAATGTCCTACATGCGCGACGCCACGCTGACCTACGAGCTGGAGACCAATACCGGCTTCTCCGTACAGGCCATGGCACGCCACCGCAACGACCAGCCTGCGGGGCAACTGCAATACTGGAAGAACAACGGAGAAACACCCGGACAGTGGGATGAAAAGAATACGCTGGTGCACGACATCACCACTACCGAGCTGGGTGTGACCCTGCGTTACGCTCCTGGTGAAACCTTCGTCAACACCAAACAGCGCCGCGTGCCCGTATCGTTGGATGCGCCCACCTTCACCCTCTCCCACACGGCCGGTTTCAAGGGCGTGCTGGGCGGAGAGTACAACTTCAACTTGACGGAAGCCAGCATCCGGAAGCGCTTCTGGCTCGGCTCGTGGGGCAAGCTGGACGTAACGGCACGTGCCGGTGCGCAATGGAACACCGTTCCCTTCCCCCTGCTGAACCTACCGATGGCGAACCTCTCGTACATTACGCAGAACAACGAGTCCTTCAACCTCATCAACAACATGGAGTTCCTGAACGACCGTTACGCCTCCCTCAACCTAAGCTACGACATGAACGGAAAACTCTTCAACCGCATCCCGCTCATCAAGAAGCTGAAGTGGCGCGAGATGTTCCGCATCCGTGGTCTGTGGGGCACGCTGACGGACAAGAACAACCCATACAAGAGCAACAATCCCGACTTGTTCCTCTTCCCCATGCGCGACGGTGTACCCACCAGCCACGTCATGGGCAAGACTCCCTATGTGGAAGCCAGTGTAGGTATCTACAATATCTTCAAGCTGCTCCACATAGAATATGTACGCCGACTGACCTATACGGATATACCGGGAGTGAAGAAGGGCGGTATACGCTTCATGATATTAATGATTTTTTAAGAGTTACATACTATGCAACCATTAGCAGAACGGCTTAGACCAAGAACATTAGATGAATATATCGGTCAGAAACATTTAGTGGGACCGGGTGCAGTGCTGCGTAAGATGATTGATGCAGGACGTATCTCTTCGTTTATCTTATGGGGCCCTCCGGGAGTGGGAAAGACAACCCTGGCACAGATTATCGCCAACAAGCTGGAAACCCCTTTCTATACACTTAGTGCCGTGACCAGCGGTGTGAAGGATGTACGCGACGTGATAGAGCGTGCCAAGAGCAACCGCTTCTTCTCGCAAGCCAGTCCCATCCTCTTCATCGACGAGATACACCGTTTCAGCAAGTCGCAGCAAGACTCGCTGTTGGGAGCCGTGGAGCAAGGCACCGTGACGCTGATAGGCGCCACCACGGAGAACCCTTCGTTCGAGGTCATCCGCCCGCTACTATCCCGCTGCCAGCTCTATACCCTGAAGTCACTGGAGAAGGACGACCTGCTGGAACTGCTGCAACGCGCCATCACCACGGACACCGTGCTGAAGGAACGGAAAATAGAACTGAAAGAAACCACTGCCATGCTCCGCTTCAGCGGAGGAGACGCCCGCAAGCTGCTCAACATCCTCGAACTGGTGATAGATTCCGAAGCCACCGACCCTGTCCTCATCACGGATGACATGGTGACCGAACGCCTTCAACAGAACCCTCTTGCTTACGATAAGGATGGCGAGATGCACTACGACATCATCTCCGCCTTCATCAAATCCATTCGCGGCAGCGACCCGGATGGCGCCATTTACTGGCTGGCACGCATGGTAGAAGGCGGTGAAGACCCTGCCTTCATAGCTCGCCGCCTCGTCATCTCCGCTTCCGAAGACATCGGACTGGCCAACCCCAACGCGCTGCTGCTTGCCAACGCCTGCTTCGACACGTTGATGAAAGTGGGATGGCCCGAAGGACGTATCCCCCTGGCAGAAGCCACCATATACCTTGCCACCAGCCCCAAGAGTAATTCAGCCTATATGGCCATCAACAATGCCCTGGAACTGGTACGCGAAACGGGCAACCTCCCCGTCCCCCTGCACCTGCGCAATGCGCCCACCAAGCTGATGAAGCAGTTGGGCTACGGCGAGAAGTATAAGTACGCCCACGACTACCCCGGCAACTTCGTCAAGCAGCAATTCCTGCCCGACGAATTGAAAGACCGCCGTATCTGGGAGCCACAACTCAACCCTGCCGAGCAGAAGCACAAGGAACGGATGCAGCAACTCTGGGGAGAGGAAAAGAAATGGTAAACTATCAATTAAAATTAAAAATTAAAAGTTAGAGATTAAAAGTCGGATACAGAAAATCCCCACAACAAATAACTTATAACTCATAACTCCATGAATATAGTAGTATTAGACGGCTATGCCGCCAACCCCGGTGACCTTTGCTGGGACGAATTGCAAGCCTTGGGCGAGTGCACCATCTACGACCGCACCGCCCCTGCGGAAGTATTGGAACGCGCTGCTGGTGCAGAAATCCTGCTGACCAACAAAACTGTACTCACCGCTGAACACATGGCGGCACTGCCCGAACTGAAGTATATCGGTGTGCTGGCCACCGGATATAACATCGTAGACACCACTGCCGCCAAAGAACGCGGAATCATCGTCACCAATATTCCCGCCTACAGCACCGACTCCGTAGCCCAAATGGTCTTTGCCCACATCCTAAACATCACCCAGCAAGTGCAACACCACTCCGAAGAGGTGCACCGGGGCCGCTGGACAGCAAGCAAGGACTTCTGTTTCTGGGACACGCCGCTCATCGAACTGCGCGAAAAGAAGCTTGGAATCGTAGGCCTGGGCCACACCGGCTTCACCACCGCCCGCATCGCCATCGGCTTCGGTATGAAGGTATGTGCCTACACCTCCAAGACCAACTTCCAGCTTCCTCCCGAAATCCGCAAGATGGAGCTGGACGAGTTGTTCCGCGAATGTGACATCATCAGTCTGCACTGTCCCCTCACCGACTCCACCCGCGAGATGGTGAATGCAGAACGGCTTCGGTTGATGAAGCCCACCGCCATTCTCATCAATACCGGACGCGGCCCGCTCATCAACGAACAAGACCTTGCCGACGCACTTAACAACGGTACCATCTATGCCGCCGGCGTAGACGTACTCTCGCAAGAACCTCCCCGTGCCGACAATCCGTTGCTCTCCGCCCGCAACTGCTACATCACTCCGCACATTGCCTGGGCAAGCACCGCCGCGCGCGAACGCCTCATGCAGATTATGCTCGAGAACATCAAGGCCTACCAAGACGGCAAGCCGGTGAACGTAGTGAATAAATAAGCAAACAACATGGGAAAGTCCGCCGTAAAAGGTCTGTTCTACATCTGTCTGATAGCAGCGACATTCGTCTTGGCCACCATCACCATAATGGCAGCCTTCTCAGGAAATGTAGCTCCGGTCGATTCCGTCATCATGCCATTACTGGGGCTGGCAGTGCCCGTACTCCTGATTGTCAATCTGATAACGGCACTCTGCTGGGCATTGGCCCGTAAGCGCTGGGCACTGGTTCCGCTGGTGGCATTCTTCTGCAACTGGGGATATCTGACGTCTGTCTTCCAGCTCCACCTGCCGAAAGACAAAACCCCGGCAGGCAAGTATCTGAAGATAGCCACCTACAACATACACAACTTCGGAGGTGAGATTACCGGTTATTCCTGCAAGGAGATAGCCCGGTACATGCAGCAGGAAGGCGTGGATGTGCTGTGCTTCCAGGAGTTCGGAGACAACAGCGACTTCCCCACAGACAGCATACGGCGCGTACTCTCGCATTGGTCACATGCGCTCATCCCTTCTGAAGACTCCGTCAAGGGCGTACTGCCTATCGCCGTATTCAGCCGCTATCCATTGGCGAACCACCGTTTCATCACTTACCAGCACAGCTCCAACTGTAGCATGATGTGCGATGTAGTGATGGGTACGGATACCATACGTCTGATAAACAACCACCTGCAGACCACCAGCGTTAGCCAGAAGCGCAGGAAGTGGGAACGCGAGCTGGCCACCGATGACACCCGCCGCGAAGTCCAGGCAGCCAAAGATGCCGCAGGCACCCTGCACGAAAACTTCATGAAGCGGGCCACGCAGACTTACGTCATCAGCCACTACGCTAAGACCAGCCCCTATCCCGTGCTGCTATGCGGCGACTTCAACTCAATACCTTCCTCCTACACCTACCATCATTTGAGGAAAACCCTCAAAGACGGATTCCGCACTGCCGGAAACGGATACATGTACACCTACCGCTATGCCAAACGCATGTTGCGTATTGATTACATCTTCCACTCCCCTAGCTTGAAGGGTATCGAATACTACTCTCCGGACCTGGATTTGTGCAGCGACCACAATCCAGTGATTATGGAGGTTGAAATACAATAAAGTAAAGAAAGCCAAAAATAATAAGGGCTGTCCCGGAAATCCCGGAACAGCCCTTGCCTTATCATATTCTGCCATTCAACGGAGGTTATCTGCACCCGATTAGTTGAACACGTAACGGATACCGACTTGCAACTTCCAGCATTCGCTGTAGTTCTGATAGGTGTCGTAAGTCTTGGTAGGATATTCACCGTTCACCTTATACATGGAGAATACCGGAGTCAGGTCAGTGGCGCTCTTCACCCCTTCATACTTCAGGATTCGGTTGCTGTTGGAAACGGTATTGGTCTTGGAGATACCCCATTTGGAGTTGATGAGGTTACCCACGTTCATGATGTCAAAACTCAACTGGAAGCAATGCTTGGTCTTGCCAATCTTGAATTCGAAATCCTCCAGCAGACGGAAGTCAAAGCGGTGCACCCACGGAGCGCGGGCAGCATAAGCCTCGGCATACTGTCCTTTGTGATTCTTCAAGTACGAATCCTGCTCTACGAATTTCCAGAAGGCAACGCGGTCTTCCTCTGTCTTGAAGTTGATTTCACTATCGTCCTTCGGAATGTACATCAAGTCGTTGTTGATACCATCGCCGTTCATGTCGTTGGTGTAGCAGAAGCTGTAACCGCCGGAAGAATAGCCGGAATAGAACAGATTCAGGTGTGTGCCGCGAAGCAGGCCTTTGTGTCTGAAGGGGATGTAGTAGCCCACAGAAGCAATCACCTTATCGGGAACCACATACTGTGACCGTTGTGCATCCACATAATTGGAACCATCAATCGTGTTCAATCCCTGCCAAGTGGAGATAGGGTCGCTGCCCGGAAGACCGGAAACTTCTTTGGACTCCGTGTGCGTATAGGCCAGCATCAGCATCAAGTCATCCACCGGCTGGGCATTCACCGTGATGTTTGCCGTATAGCCGTAGCCTTTGGATGTATTGTCGAGTACCACGGCATTCTTGCCATTGTAATGCACGAAGTCGCCTGCATATTTCACATTCTTGTCGGGGTTGTCATAAAGAGAATAAGAGTACACCATGCGGTTATCCGCACCATTGAAACGTTGCATACCCGTATGCAACAGTTCCGTAGTTGTCACGTCTTTTCCATCAGCGCCCTTGACGGTGGTCAGCTTATTGTACTTCCATTCGTCGGGGTTCTTGATATTGATGTTGTTGATGGTAACGGCATTCACATTCTTCGTGAACATGAACTCTCCCGTCACGGTCAAGGGGAAAGATACGGGTACCTGATAGTCCACCGCGATAGACGACTTCCACACCTGCGGCATCTTGAAGTCCTGAGCCACACCGGAAATCTTGCTTCCCGCCACGTGTTTCTCAATCGTGGTGGGGAGGTTGAACTTGTCGATTATCTGGTTCATGTCCGTAATCATGCCGCCTGCCAACTGGTCCAGACGGGAATCATGGCCCACCACCTTTCCATTGTCATATTGGGTCTTAAAGGTAACGGAGTTCTGTACCATAGAAGCATTGGTCGGCATATTGGTGAAGAAAACCAACGGCAGACGTCCGGTAAACACACCCGTACCTCCACGTACTTTCAGCGACTTGTCCTTGAACACGTCCCAAACGAAACCTATACGGGGAGAAATCTGCCATCTGGAATCCGGCCACTTGCCAGTGTCGATGTGCTGCCCGTCGAAGTCAAGCTCATAGATGGCATCGTTTCTCTGGAGGTCGTCGTTGTCGAACATCAAGTTGTCGAAACGGATACCGTAGGTCAGTTTCAGACTGTTGCCGAGGTTCCATTCATCCTGGGCATAGAAACCAAGCTGGTTGAAGGTAACCTGAGCATTGGGGTTGGCCACCGTTGAAGCCATAAGTCAAAGCGAATGATTCGGGAGCTGCGCCACTCAGGAAATCTTCCAGACTGTTATAGCGGTAATATCCCGTACCGTTACGCATATAGGCGTTGTTGGCAAACTGGTGCTCATAGCTAAGACCTGCTGTCAGCTTGTGGTTACCGGTGAAGAAGGTGAAGTTATCGGTAATGTTCGTAATCTTGTTCTTCACACCGTTGTTGTAGGTGAACAACTCGTAACCGGCGCTCATGTACGGTTCCAGAATCTGGTTTCCATTCTCGTCCTTGCCTGCCATGATGTCGATGAAGGGGAAAGGAGAAGAATTGGTGCCGCGCATGTCCTCTATATTGGTGTAGGTGAACAGCAACTGATTGGAAATCTTATCGGTGAAGCGGCTGTTCAAATCTGTCGCCCAAGACTGCACCTTGTTGTCCATGGAATACATGCTGTTGGCAAACGCCATAGACTGCGTACCTACGCGATAAGTATTGTTCAAGCGATATCCCGTATCGGAAGAGTTACCGTTCGGGGCATTCCAAGCCGTATTCTTCGTATTGTTGTAGCGGAGGCTCAAGCGATGGCGGTCCGTGATGTTCCAGTCGATGCGGGCCAGAATCTTGGTGTTCTCCTCGTCAGCAGGAAAACTTGTGTAAGAGCCTGCGTCGTAGCCGTACTTGTCCTTCAGATGGTTGTACACCTTCTCCATATCCGACTTCAGCGTACGGGACACCATACCTTTTGCCTCTTCACCGTCCTCACGCGCGCGATACTTTATAACCTCTCCCGGAGTCTTCTCCTTTTCGTAGTTTACGAAGAAGAACAGTTTGTTCTTGATGATAGGACCGCCCAGCGTGAAGCCGTAGGTAGTCTTGGACTCGTCGGAACGTGCTCCCAGGTCCTCGCCGTTGATGCGGTTACCGCGCATGTCCTGGTTGCGGTAATAGGTATAGGCAGTACCTCTGAACGTGTTCGTACCACTCTTGGTAATGGCGTTGATGCCGCCGCCTATGAAGTTCGTCTGGCGCACGTCGAAGGGAGCCACCACTACCTGCACCTCTTCGATGGCATCCATGGAGATGGGGTTGCCGCCGCCGGGGAGGTTGGAACTAAGTCCGAAGTTATTGTTGAAGTTGGCACCGTCGATAGTGAAGTTCGTGGAACGTCCGTCACCGCCGGCAAAACTCATGCCGTTGGCATAGGGAGAAAGGCGGGCAATGTCACTGATGCTGCGGTTCACGGTGGGAAGCTGCGTTATCTGTGCAGAAGAGATGTTGGTAGTGGCACCCGTCTTTTCAGCAGTGAACTTGGTCTTGGCAGCCGTCACAATCACTTCGTTCAGCAACTCGGAAGATTCACTCATCTCTACGTTCAGGTTGTATACCTCACCCAGCTGAAGGGTGATGTCCTTATAAATAACCGTCTGATAGCCGATATAGGAAATCTCCACCCGGTAGGGACCACCAGTGCGCATACCCTGGATAGAATAGCGTCCATCGACGTTGGTCACGGTTCCGTAGCGCGAACCGGAAGGCTGATGAACAGCCTGTACAGTGGCGCCGATAATGGGCTCATTACTTGCATCCGTCACCTTACCTGCCATAGAGGCGGTGGTGACCTGCGCATTTACACCTACGGCAGCCAGTAGCAGTAACGCTGTCAGTGCAATTCTTACTCTCTTTAACATAATGTCTTTTAAATTAGTTCCTAAAACGTTATATTTCTTAAAACACTGGCAAAGATACGCAAAATTATATATAAGAACATTACAATATGATTACATTTTTTTAAGGATTTATTCAATACAAGGCAGCACCACCGTGAAACGGCTTCCACGACCTTCCTCGGAGCGGAGTTCGATGCGTCCTCCCATCTTTTCGACGATGAGCACACAGATGGACAAGCCTAGCCCGACGCCTTGGGAAAACTCGCTACGCTTGTAGAAACGCTCGAAAATCATCTTCTGCTCGCTGTGCGGAATGCCTATGCCGGTATCTTCCACATAAAGATGTACCTCGCTCATGCCGGACGGACAGCAATACCCCAGCCGGATGCTGCCTCCTTTCGTAAACTTGTTGGCATTGTTCAGGAAGTTGGTGAGTACCTGTGTCAGTCGCATGGGGTCTACATTCACCTGCACATCTTCGGGAGGGAAATCCTTGAGGAACTGCAACGGCGGCCGGATAAGCAGGCTATGCGTCTGATAGACGTCATCGAGCAGCCGGTGCACACTCTCCCGCTGAAAGGTGAACGAGAGGTTACCCGACTCGATGCGCGACAGTTCCAGCACATCGCCCACCAGCTTCAGCAGCAGTTTGGTATTGGTGTTGATAATGTCCACAAATTCCTGCCGCTCTTCGTTTGAAAACTCCGGCTCATTGGCCAGCATATCCGAGAAGCCGACAATGGCATTGAGCGGAGTGCGGATCTCGTGGCTCATGTTGTTGAGGAACGACTGTTTCAGTTCGGCCTGCTCCGCCAGCTCGCGGGATTCTATCAGCTCCTGCTCGTGGTCTTTCAGTTCCTGGATATTCTGCAGCAATCCGGCTATGATGGGTGCGTGTCCGGGGGTGTGGATGGTATTGTAGCTGAACTCCCACCACTGGAACTCACCGGTGAAGTTACAGCGATACTGCCCCTTGTGGTGCGTGCGTTCATGCCTTGCCGCTATGTTCTTGCGGAAGGCGGGTAAGTCGTCGGGATGGATGTAGGGAGTGATTTCATCGAGCAGAAGACGGCCGGGGCGATGATGAATAAGCTCGCAAAACTGCGAGTCGCAGGACACGGAATCTCCCTCCAGTCGCCAGGCGTAGGTAGAATTTCCTTCGATGGCCAGGCAGAGGGTCTCATGCTCGTAGAGGAGGTTTCGCAATGCCTCACGCTTGCGCCTGCGTTCGCGCAGCAAGCTGAAGGAGAGCAAGACTATCACCGTCAGCACGAAGACTGCGCCCAAGATGGAACCGATAAGTATAGGATAGCGGTAGCGCTCCGAAAAAGGGATATACATCACAGTGTACTCTGCCGGAATGCTCTCGAGCGGGATGCCATACTTCTGCAGCACATGCCAGTTCAGCACGTACTGCTTGGCGCATTCCGTCACCTGCTGCCGGGGCATCCGCCCTTCGAGGCGTTCCTTGATACCGGTCGCCATGTATCTTATCTGGCTTTCCAGTGGAGTGAAATATCCTCCCAGCAAGTAGTCGGCAAAGCCGAAGCCCTCGTTGATGGTCTGAAACGTGGGATTGTCGAAGAGCATGCCCACACGCTTGGTGGTATAGTCTCGCTTGGTGTAGAGCAGCAACGTATTGTCGCTGCGTCCCAGCCACATCAGATGGCGTATCGCTATGGAGTCGCTCGTCATGCGCACAATCTTCGTGGTGTCCAGCAACACGTCTATGTTCTGCCGTTTCAGTATAGGGCTGATAGTCTCCCTCTCGCGCACACGGTGATAGGAGGAACCGGCAAAGTAAGCACCCTCGGTAGAGGTCACGATGGCGAACCCCTGCCCACGACACTGCTCATTCAACGCATGCCATATCTTGCGGTCCAGAAACACTTGTCCGTTCATCAGGCAGATGCGCGACTTTCCCATGATACTCTCTATCATGCGTATGGTACGCAAGTAATCGGGCGTGTCGGCATAGCCCGTGATGTTGGGGTATTGCAGGAGCAGAGATATGTTGGGATAGTTCACACCGCTGAACACAACGGGTATTTCATGCGCCAACGGGTGTCTGCATGCCATCAGCGCATAGGCAGCCTGGTCGTCGAGCACGGCTATCAACTCGGCTCCCCAGGCAGAGAGGTCGTCCACGAAACCGGCCATACGGAGGTTTTCTGCCTCCTCCATGTAGCGGTCGCAGTCCAGATAGTATTCGCGTACATCGCAGTCCAAGCCGAGAAGGCTGAACTCTTTTTGCAACAGTTCCAGAGCCTTCGCAGCAGGCGGATAGCCCGGCTCGAAAGAGTGTATCAGCGCAATACGCCGTGTCTCCGCATGGGCAGGGTGTGCACACACGAGGCAGAGAGAAAGAATCAATATGTATCCGGCAACTGCCTTTATGTGCTTCATATCCGGAAGGTCCTTTTCGACTTGTATCAGCAAAGATACGAATGTTTTTTAAGAATAATGGGCTATTTCTTCTGTTTCTGTAACAGAGAATACGTTTTCTTAAATCATTGATACATGCCAACTTATTTTTCAGGGGATTTACTGAATAACCCTAGAGAACCGATTCTTCGTTCAGTATTCTAAAGTGGAGGTCTATTTGTCCTTGACCTTCGGCAACACCGCATTCAGTACCATATATCCCAACATACCGGCAACAATCGTTCCCAGCAATACACCAAACTTCGCCTGGTTCAGCAAATCCGGATATTCTCCTGCAAAAGAAAGGTTGGCAATAAATAAAGATACCGTAAAGCCAATACCCCCCAACAAGGATACTCCGGCAACACTTCTCCAATTCATTCCCGGAGGCATTGAGGACAAACCACTCTTGACCGCCAGCCAGGTAAACAGAAAAATACCGATAAACTTGCCAAGAAGCAATCCTGCAGCCACCGCTATACTAACAGCTCCAACAACGCCACCGCCTCCACTGAACACCACACCGGCATTGGCAAAGGCAAAGAGCGGCAGTATCACAAAGTTTACCGCACCATGCAAATTGTCTTCCAGGGATTGCAAAGGACTAATTACATGATCAGAAGCGCGCTCCACTTGTTTTAGAGTGGCAATCTGCTCATTGGTCAATATAATATTATCTGATTTGGTAACCGGAAAATCACCGATAATGTCGCGGATGCGTTTAATGTATTTCCCGGCATCCAAACGGGGACGGGCCGGTATTACAAAGGCCAGTATCACTCCGGAAATAGTGCTGTGAATGCCCGACTGAAGGAACAAATACCAAATAATTACCCCGATAAGCAGGAAGAATATCTTCTGTGTCATACCGAATTTCCCCATATAGTAAAGGAAGAAATAAAGGACAGCAGCTACAATAAGATATCCGTATGCCACTTCGGAACTATAGAAAATGGCAATAACCAGAATGCCGCCAATATCATCGACCACTGCAAATGCCGTCAGGAAAATTTTCAGACTCAAAGGCACCCGTTTACCCAGCAGACTGAGTACACCCAATGAAAAAGCAATATCCGTAGCCATCGGTATAGCCATACCGCGCGTTTCCGGAGTACCCTGAACGACCAAAAGTGAATAGACAATGACCGGCACCAGCATACCGCCACATGCCGCTACAAAGGGTAAAGAGGCCTTACGAAAGGAAGAAAGTTCACCCACCAGCAGTTCCCGCTTTATCTCCAACCCCACAGCCAGAAAGAAAACAGTCATCAAGCAGTCGTTTATAAACTCAATCATTTTCAACGGATGACCGCCATGGGAGAACAAATTAAAGTCTCCGATGCGCAGATGTAGTTCCTGCAAAAGAAAGCCCTGATACAACGGAGCCATCGGCGAATTAGCAATAACGGCCGCCAAAATAGCCATCAAAAACAGCAAGATGCTCGCCGCTATATTCAGCGACGAGAAGTTTTTCACAGTACGTAAAATAATCATAAAGAAGTATATTTGATTTAAGATTTCATCCTTTCGACATCAATCCAGCTTCAGAACGGCCAGGAACGCCTTTTGCGGTACTTCCACATTACCGATCTGTTTCATTCGTTTCTTACCTCTCTTCTGTTTCTCAAGCAATTTTCGTTTACGGCTCACGTCACCTCCATAACATTTGGCCGTTACGTCCTTACGCACAGCCTTAATCGTTTCCCGGGAAATAATCTTCGCCCCGATAGCTGCCTGAATGGCAATATCAAACTGCTGGCGCGGAATCAGCTCTTTCAGTTTCTCGCACATCCGGCGTCCCAATTCGTAGGCATTGTCAACATGTGTCAGGGTAGAAAGCGCATCCACCGGCTCACCGTTCAACAAGATATCCAGCTTCACCAGTTTGGAAGGACGAAAACCGTTGGGATGATAGTCAAAAGAGGCATATCCCTTAGAGATACTCTTCAATTTATCATAGAAATCGATAACTATTTCGCCAAGAGGCATGTCATAGTATATTTCTACACGGTTACCTGAAATATATTCCTGCTTCACCAGTTCGCCGCGCTTGCCCAGACACAGTGTCATGATAGGGCCGATGTAATCGGTGGCGGTAATCACCGAGGCACGGATATAGGGCTCCTCAATACGGTCTATCATAGTAGGGTCGGGCATGCTGCCGGGGTTATGCACTTCAGTCATATTTCCCTGCTTGTCATAGATATTGTAGGAAACGTTGGGCACGGTCGTAATCACATTCATATCAAACTCGCGGTCCAGACGTTCCTGAACAATCTCCATGTGAAGCAATCCCAGAAAACCGCAACGGAATCCGAATCCCAGAGCCAGTGAGGACTCCGGCTGGAAAGTCAGCGAGGCATCATTCAACTGCAGCTTCTCCAAAGAAGAACGCAAGTCCTCGAAATCTTCTGCCTCGATGGGGTACACACCGGCAAAAACCATCGGCTTTACCTCCTCAAAACCGGCGATGGCCTCTTCGCAAGGACGGGCAATATGCGTAATCGTATCACCTACTTTCACTTCCTTAGAGGTTTTGATACCCGAGATGATATAGCCCACATCCCCCGTACGCAACTCCGGACGTGGCATCATTTCCATTTTGAGAACTCCGATTTCATCCGCATCATACTCCTTGCCGGTATTGAAGAATTTTACCTTGTCCCCTTTGCGGATCACACCGTTCTCTATTTTAAAATACGCGATGATTCCACGGAAAGAATTGAATACCGAGTCGAAAATCAAAGCCTGCAACGGAGCCTCCTCGTCACCCTCCGGATGAGGGATACGCTCAATGACCGCAGCCAGAATCTCTTCCACTCCCATGCCTGTTTTGCCGGAGGCACGGATAATATCCTCATGTTTGCAGCCCAGCAGGTCGATGATTTCATCTTCCACCTCATCGGGCATGGCACTCGCCATATCACATTTGTTGATGACGGGGATAATCTCCAAATCATGCTCAATCGCCATATAGAGGTTTGAAATGGTCTGCGCCTGCACTCCCTGCGAAGCGTCCACAATGAGCAGCGCCCCTTCACAGGCGGCTATGGAACGGGATACCTCGTATGAAAAGTCCACGTGTCCCGGAGTGTCTATCAAGTTCAGAATATACTTTTCACCTTTATAGGTATACTCCATTTGTATGGCATGGCTCTTGATGGTGATACCTCTTTCCTTCTCAAGGTCCATGTCATCCAGCATCTGTCCGTTAGTTACTTGTATAGTATTGGTAAATTCCAGCAGACGGTCGGCCAAGGTCGATTTCCCGTGGTCTATATGTGCTATAATGCAAAAATTACGGATATTCTTCATTGTCAATAACTATCTATTAATTAGGTGCGCAAAGATAGTGAAAACAGAGCAAATAAAAAAAATGCGTTGATAACATATTCATGTACCAACGCATCTTTTTATAACATTCCAATCAATTCCTCGCTTAGTTCAGCTTTACAAACAATTCGCCTTCCACTTCAGAAGTAACGACCTTATCTTCTCTCAGCAGCCAGCCCAGCCCCAGGAAGAAATCCTTGTCAGCTTTCAGTTTAGTTGCTTTCTTGATTTGCTTGTGAGTCAAGCCATCTGTGCCATTCAGTGCAGTCCAAATCTGTCCTGCAACATTACCAGCTTTTTCTTTCAACATTTTCAATTTGCTTTTAGTTAAACGTTATCCTCATCTCCAAAGATAGAGATGTCGGTGTTTTTATATCGCTGCAAAGATAGGTATATTTATGTTATACAACACGTTATTAGGCACTTTTTTTCTTACTAAGGGGTAAAAAAGTTCTTTTTTCTTACTTTGAGGACATTTTTTCCAGGTATTCGGTCCAAATTTGGGCAGCTACCTCTACCATCCTGGCACACGGGCGTTTAGCATAATACTGCTCGGTACGGGCTTCCGGAACGGACGAACCTTCCGGTTTTCTCAACCCCAACAATTCAGCACATATCAAAGAGCCGTTTCGTTTCTTGAACTCAGCAGCCAGCTCCTGCACCAACGCATAGTTTGCCGCCTTACCTTCACAATCCTTGCCTTCCACAGCTCCTTTTTCCAATCCGGCCAATAGGAACATGCCGCATGCAGCACCACATGTCTGCCTCATACGACCTATGCCACCACCAAAAGAAGCGGACATCCGGAAAGCCTGCTCTTCTGTAAAGCCATACATATCTGCAAAAGCTCCCACTACCGACTGCGAGCAGTTATAGCCACTCTTGAAAAGCTCCACAGCTTTTTCGATTCTGTCTTTTGTTTCCATAATCATTCTGTAATTTCCAACAACATCGGGCAATGGTCCGAGTGGACAACGTCACCCAATATTCTCGCCTCCTTCAACATCGGGCGCACCGGTTCACTCACCATGCAATAATCAATGCGCCACCCTTTGTTCTTGGCACGTGAATTAAAGCGATAGCTCCACCACGTATATTCCTGCTTGTCGGGATGAAGCCAACGGAAGGAATCTATGAATCCCGCATTGAGAAAGCGCGTCATCCACTCCCGCTCTTCAGGCAAAAAGCCACTGTTGGTGGCATTCCTGATAGGGTCGTGAATGTCTATTGCCTCATGGCAGATATTATAATCGCCGCAAAGAATGAGTTTAGGACGCGTACGTTCCAGCTCCAATACATATTCCTGGAATTTCTCCAACCAGACCATCTTAAAGGCCTGGCGTTCATCACCGCTGGTACCGGAAGGATGATAAACACTCACAACGGACACATCGCCGAAGTCGGCACGGATAAAGCGCCCTTCGTTATCGTATTCTTCAATACCCATACCATATTCCACATGGTCCGGTTCTTGCTTGCTCAGAATAGCGACTCCGCTATACCCCTTCTTCTGTGCAGAATATAGGTAATGCTTATACCCCAAAGCATCCAGCGCCTCTGCCGGATACTGTTCCGGTTGCAGCTTTGTTTCCTGCAAACAAAGCACATCCGGCTGCTCTTGTGCCAGCCACTCGGGAAAACCTTTTGTCACGGCAGCCCTCAGCCCATTTACGTTATATGTAATAATCTTCATACTACTTATTTGATTTCTTAAAAATGAATTATTCAAGATGTCAACTCGGATACCAGCAGCATGATATTCAGCACAGTGACCACCGCAGCAATGGCATAAAGTACAAATGTACTCCATTTGCTGTTTACATACTGCCCCATCACTTTGCGCGAAGAGGTCAGTCCTACTTGCAGGAACACCGTGAAAGGCAGCTGGATACTCAGAATCATCTGAGAAATCAGCAGTCCTTTGAACGGGTCTCCGATAAAGAAAATCAGCAGCAGTGCAATACCCAATGACAGAATCACACCCACCTGCGAGTGACTGTCTTTGATATGATAAGACTCACCGAAAATACCCGCAAAGATAGAACCTGCCGCCATACCACTGGTTATGGTGGAGGAAATCCCCGCCATCAGCAATGCCAATGCAAAAACCACGGCAGCACTGTTTCCCAGCAACGGGTCAAGCAACGACTTCGCCTGCTGCAACTCTTCCACCTGAATACCGCTTTTAAAGAAAGTTGCCGCAGCCAGCAGTATCATGGCACTATTGATGGCCCATCCTACAATCATGGAGAACAGCGTGTCGAACAATTCATATTTCAACACCTTACGGATGGATGCATCATCTTTCTTATTATATTCATGGCTCTGTATCACCTCTGAATGCAAGAAAAGGTTATGCGGCATAACCACTGCCCCAAGTACGCTCATGATAATCAGCATACTCCCATGCGGAAACGAAGGTGTCACCCACCCTTGTGCAGCCAGCGGCCAATCTATCTTCACCAGAAACAGCTCATAGATAAAGGAGAGCCCGATGACCGAAACAAAAGCAATGATGGAACGTTCTATCTTCTTGTAGGAATTAGTGAAAAGCATGACGACTACAAATACGGTAGTCAAGATAGAGCCCCATATGATGGGAATGTCAAACAGCATCTGCAAGGCAATGGCTCCTCCCAGTATCTCCGCCAGCGAAGTGGATATGGAGGCCAGCACTGCTGTACCCAATATGGGACGCGACACCCAGGAAGGAGTATATTTGGTAGCGGCTTCGGACAAGCACAAGCCGGTTACAATGCCAAGATGCGCCACATTATGCTGCAATACAATCAGCATGATAGTGGATAAAGTCACGACCCACAGCAATGAATAGCCAAATTCAGACCCTGCCGCAAAATTAGATGCCCAGTTCCCCGGGTCAATAAAGCCCACAGTCACCAGCAGTCCGGGACCTATATATTTAAAAACGTCCAGACCGCCCAGATAGCGTTTGTGGTCTCTCCGTTTCAAGTCTTTAAAAATATTCTTCATTGTGTCTGTTCAATTAAGAGCGTAAAAATACTCAAATAATAACAAATACCTCCATGTTAGGTTCAAAAAAAGCCCCTGGCATCTTTCAATGTCAAGGGCTCTCATCCATTCTTTCAGGCAGTAGGCTCAATACCCCATCTCGTGCAATGCCTTGCACAATTGGTCGGGGCAGGAAGTGGAACGTCTTCCGCAGCGAATTCCTTCCAAACGGGCAATCACCGCATCTACCGGCATGCCTTTCACCAAACGTGAAAGTCCTTGCAGGTTTCCATTACATCCACCCCAAAATGCCACTTCTTTCACAATACCATCTTCCACATTCAGTTCGATGTTACTGCTACACGTACCTTGCGTCTTGTATGTATATGTCATTATTCTCCGCCTTCTTCCGGTTTCATGTTAGTATAAACCGTCTGTACATCATCAAACTCTTCGAGACGCTCTATCATCTTGTCGATGGTTTCGCGTTGCTCGGGAGTCACATCCTTCATATCGTTCGGGATATAGGTAAACTCACCGCCGACATCTTCAAAACCGCACTCTTCCAAATGTTTCTGGATAGCTGCATAGCTTTTCGGATCACCATAAATAGTGATAGTACCTTCTTCTTCATCCTCTTCGTAGTCTTCCTCTACGTCATAGTCTATCAAGTCAAGAATGAGTTCCTCCATATCGATACCGTCTTTCTTCTTGAAAGTGAACACGCACTTGTGATCAAACAAGAAAGCCAGTGAACCCATTGTTCCCAAGTTACCGCCGAACTTGTTGAACACGGAACGCACATCGGCTACTGTACGGGTAGTATTATCAGTCAGCGTATCCACAAAAACAGCTACACCGTGAGGACCGTATCCTTCATAAGTCATCCCCTTATAGTCGCTCTGGTCCTTACCCATCGCATTCTTGATAGCACGTTCAATATTATCCTTCGGCATGTTTTCACGCTTACAAGTAGCGATTACCGAACGCAGTGTCGGGTTGTTTTCCGGCTCCGGACCACCGGCCTTCACCGCAATAGCAATTTGTTTACCCAGTCTTGTAAAGGTCTTTGCCATGTGACCCCATCTTTTCAATTTGGCAGCTTTTCTATATTCAAACGCTCTTCCCATTGGAACTGTATTTTAAATTATGAATTATAAATTCTAAATAATGAATCAACGCAGCTTGGCATTCAACTTGTCCTCCAGGTTCTTCACTAGTTTGGACATAATCTTGTCAATCTGCTTATCGTTCAACGTGGCATTCTCATCCTGCAGCAGGAAGCTCACCGCGTAACTCTTCTTACCGGCTTCCAGATTCTTACCCTCGTAAACGTCGAAGAGAGAAACCTCCTTCAGCAGCTTTTTCTCCGTCTCGTAGGCAATCTTCTCGATTTCCGCAAATTGCACTTTCTTGTCGAGCAGTAACGCCAAGTCGCGTTTCACGGCAGGGAACTTGAGATTTCCGTATAGCTCACCTTCACATTGCGGATGGCCTTCAGCAATTCTTTCCAGTTGAAATCGGCATAGTAAACCTCGTTGTCAATATCGAATGCCTTCAGCAGCTTCTTTGTTACAATACCGAAAGTAGCCAACCGCTTTCCCCCCCTTGTCTGTACGGATAAACCGGCAGCATAGATGTCATCAGTCAGATTGCCGACAACCAAATCATGCATGTGCAGCCCCAATCTGGCAAAGACATTCTCAACGTATGCCTTCAGCTCATATACCGAGCTGTTCTCATCCGGATGAGCCCATGAGTTGGTCACCCTCTTGCCAGTCACCCACAAACCAAGATGATAGTCTTCGGAATAAGCGGCAAGCACTTTCTCCGGATTCTTCTTTTCCTCGTTGAAGTGATAACAATTACCGAATTCAAAGAATTTCAGGTCTGCATTCTTACGGTTGGCGTTGTGCGAGATGCTTTCCAATCCACCGAAAAGCAGTGTCTGACGCATGGCATTCAAGTCTGCACTCAACGGATTCAGCAACATTACCAGATTCTTTGACGGATAAGACTCCAAGTTGTCATAGTAAGCGGCACGCGTCAACGAGTTGTTCAGAATCTCATTGAAACCACAGCCCACCAGCTGCTCGGCAACCAGGTTCTGCAGTTTGTTGGATTTATCATATTCACCCTTGGTAGTCAGACAAGACTTCAAGGTAGTCGGAATCTCCACATTATTATATCCGTAGATACGCAGGATATCCTCTATTACATCGCAATCGCGCTGCACGTCCACACGGTAAGGAGGAACATCCAGTGTAAGCCCTTCGGCTGTCTCGTCTACAATCTTCATTTCCAGACTTGTCACGATGCTCTTGATGGTATCCACCGGAATAACTTTGCCAATCAGTAAGTTCACTTTCTCATAGGCAAGTTCCACACGGAAATCCTTGGCAGGAGCGGCGCACACATCTTTTATTTCAGAAGAAATGGTACCTCCGGCAAGTTCCTTTACCATCAAAGCAGCCAGCTTCAAGCAGTAAATAGTGGCATTCGGGTCAATACCTCTTTCAAAACGGAAAGAAGCATCTGTGTTCAATCCATGACGACGGGCTGTCTTGCGCACCCATGTGGGATGGAAGTAGGCACTTTCAAGGAACACATCCTTGGTGGTTTCCGTAGAACCGGAATCCAGACCGCCGAACACACCGGCAATACACATCGCCTCTTCCTTGTTGCAAATCATCAGGTCGCGTTCGTTCAATTTACGCTCCACGCCATCAAGAGTTACAAACGGAGTACCTTCCGGCATGGTCTTTACAATCACCTCACCGCCTTTAATCTTATCTGCATCGAAGCAGTGCAGCGGCTGGCCGAAAGCATGGACGATATAGTTGGTAATATCCACCACATTATTGATAGGACGCAGGCCGATAATACGCAACTTGTTCTGCAACCATTCGGGGCTTTCTTTCCTGTAACCCCTTTCACCGTAACGCCGGCATATCGGGGACATGCCTCGCTGTTCTCTACAGTTACTTTAATATCCAAATCGTGATTTTCTACCGCAAAAGCGTCTACCGAAGGTTTCTTTAAAGTAGCTGGCTTACCGTTCTGTATCAAGTAGGCATACAAGTCACGTGCCACCCCATAATGTGAGCAAGCATCGGCACGGTTGGGAGTGATGTCCACTTCCAGCACGTAATCGCTCTTGATGTTATAGTAGTCCTTGGCAAGCGTACCCGGAACAGCAGTCTCCGGCAGTACGATGATACCTGCGTGGTCTGTACCGATACCGATTTCATCCTCAGCACAAATCATGCCGACAGATTCCACGCCACGAAGTTTTGATTTCTTGATGGTAAAGCATTCGTCACCGTCATACAGTTTTGTACCCAACGTGGCTACTACCACTTTCTGTCCGGCAGCTACATTCGGAGCGCCGCATACAATCTGCACGGGTTCACCTTGTCCCAGGTTCACCGTAGTGACGTGCATATGGTCTGAGTTAGGATGAGCTTCGCATGTCAGCACTTCGCCGATGACCAGTCCTTCCAGTCCGCCTTTAATGGTTTGCACCTCTTCCACACTTCCCGTTTCCAGTCCGATGGAGGTCAGTGCCGCAGCAACTTCATCCGGTGTCAAATCGAAATCGACATACTCTTTCAACCAATTATAAGAGATATTCATATCATTATATTTTTATTGTTTCCAAAAGTGACCTGCAAAGGTAATAAGATTTTTTGGTTGGCAGGAATTATAAATGAAGAAAATAACAAAAGGCGATGAAGTGCTTTTCCTTCACCGCCTTTCTCCTAATATTCTATATAAATCTACAATTTATACATTCATTGCATTGGCGCCTAAAGCTCCCAATATGGCAGAAGCAACAGCTATCACTACCTTCAAAATCTTGTCCCAAACGTTCTTTTTCATAGTCTTAATCTTTCAAAATTAGTAAATACATCTTATCCTAACGGGTTCTCTCCCTGGTCACCGTCGGAACCGCCACCGGAATTACCACCATCACCGGCATCATCCTTACCATCAGTAACCACTCCCGTCCATTTCTCAAACTCCACACCCTGGAGCAGGGCACGCGTAGTGCCGATGGCAGCCGGGCGCGTGTATTCCGGAGTAAACTGGCAGCGCAAAGCAGTCACCTGATTGGGATTCACGTCTTCAGATTTGGCCACTCCCTTACCTCGCGTACGGGCCTTCATGGTGAATGTGCCCAGGCCATCCAGACGCACCGTACGGCTGTTCAGCAACTGGCTCCTCATTACCGTCATCAGGTTACGGATTACATTATGTACGTCACCCGGAGTCAGGGAAGACTTCTCGGCAATCACCTCAGCCAGCTGTTGTGCATCCACGGCTCTTCCCACTTTCTTCAAACTCAGATGCCAAAGTTTGGCACCCTCTTTTGTCGCCAGAGACGACTGTCTTGCATAATAAAATAAAGGCATAGTTTCTTTCTCCTTTTTACATTTTAATTCAACATGGTTTTTAATCTCGTTTTGTTGATCAACAATGCAAAGGTGAGGATATATTTGCCTGTAAACAAAGAAAACAGCCTCGCTGAAGCTGTTTTCTGAGATAAGTTCATAAAGTATTGATTTACAAGCTGACAGATTAGGCAAGCCAACTTAATCAAGATATCCTACGATGATGATTGCCTGTACTGCCATATAGGTCAAAGATACTATGACATGGGGAATCTTCAGCTCATTCGCCATAATCTGATAAGATGTTTGCGATGCGGTAGTCCGATATTCTCATGAAGCATCAGGCGGTGAATATTTGGCACGCTTGCAGAAATTGAAGAAGCAGAAGACTAGAACGGAACAGACAACGGTATAGATGAAATCCGCATTGACAAACGTATTGGCAACCGACAGCGTTGTCAAGGTCGTAGTTAAAAAAGCTGTATTTTCATCTATTATTTTACTATGGCCTCTTTTATACACTCCACGATATAATATACATCTTCATCAGTCACCCACGGCCCGGCAGGAAGGCACATACCGATTTTAAAAATAGCTTCGGATACCCCATTGATATAAGCCGGAGCATCCTTATAGACCGGCTGCTTGTGCATCGGTTTCCAAACCGGGCGTGCCTCTATTTTTTTGCCAAGCATAAAAGCACGCAAAGCCTCCACATTCTCGTTGGGCTGGCAATCTGTTGTAGCACAATCTACGGCATGAATCACACCTGCAGCACCACCTACGGCAGTCCTGACAACATCCTTATAAGCATTTTCCTGCCCTTTGATGCGAAGTGAAGAATCCAGAGTGATTGTACAAAGCCAGAAATTAGAGTCATAATCAGCCGAAGGAGCTTCATGCAGCAATACCCCCTCCACATCCTTAAGCAGTTCCTTATAGAGAGCCTGCACATGTCGGTGATGTGCAATATGCTTATCGGCAACGGTCATTTGACCACGACCAATACCTGCACATATATTACTCATGCGATAGTTATACCCTATCGCCTCATGCTGGTAATAAGGATAAGCCTCACGAGCCTGCGTGGCATACCACATGATTTGATTCTTGCTTTCGGCATCTTTACAAATCAACGCACCACCGCCACTGGTAGTAATCATCTTGTTACCGTTAAAGCTCAGCACCCCGAACTTGCCGAACGTCCCCAGTACCTGTCCCTTAAAACGGGAGCCAAAACCTTCGGCAGCATCTTCCACCACTGGAATAGCATACCTATCGGCTATCTCCATGATACGTGTACAGTCATAGGGCATGCCATACAATGCCACAGGAACAATAGCTTTTGGCTTTTTGCCAGTCTTGGCAATGCGGTCTTTGATGGCTTCTTCCAACAGTTCCGGAGACATGTTCCAAGTTTCTTTCTCAGAATCCACAAATACCGGAACAGCCCCCAGATAAGTGACCGGATGCGAAGACGCACAGAATGTGAAGCTTTGTACAATCACTTCGTCACCCTGTCCCACTCCGCAAGCCAACAGAGCCAAATGTACTGCCGCCGTACCGGCCGAAAGTGCCACCACTTCCTTGCCTTCGCCTACAAAACGTTTCAAATCCTCTTCAAAAGCATTCACGTTAGGACCGAGAGGAACCACCCAGTTCGTATCGAAGGCTTCTTTTACATATTTCTGTTCAATACCCTCCTCGCTCATATGGGCAAGGCAGAGATAAATGGTTTTATCCATAAATATATATGTGATTATTTAATGATCAGACTTCGGATTCCTCACATAGTGGGGAATAAAAAAGAAAGAAAGAAGTTTACAGATCCTTTCCAAGTACTGTGTAGATAATGATTTTGATGTCATTCCAGAAGGACCAATTATCCAAATATTCTATATTTATCTGTACTTTATCCGGGAATAATACCGCATCATTATATTTTTGAGGATTCTCCTGTTCTGCCAATATCTCTTCCTCATTCCGGTATTTTAAACTTGCAGGACCTGTAATTCCCGGTTTCAAAAGAAGCATCCGCCTATTCTCTCCTTCAAGTTTGTCAGCATAACCGGGAACATCGGGACGGGGGCCGACAAGACTCATGTCACCTATCAATACATTCCATAATTCCGGCAATTCATCCAGTTTATATTTCCGCAATTTGGCTCCCAAAGGAGTAATGCGGCTTTCTCCTTTCACAGATACGGAGCTTCCCGAATGGCCGACAGTCATAGATCGGAATTTGTACATGGTAAACAATTGCCCGTGTTGTCCGACCCTTCTCTGCTTAAAGATTATAGGACCACCGGGCATCTTGATGCGAATCAGAATACCAACTACAATCAAAACTGGAAACAAGAAGACTAGACCGAAAACGAAGCGGTACGGTCAAAATGGATTTTAGGAGCATAATTTAAATTGTAAACACAACTTCCCATTCTGTCTATTTTCACTTCCCATAACCGATGCATTTATAGATTCCTACTAACGACCCATACCCATAAGAAAGATGCAGCACACAAAAGATAAAAGCAAGTAAGAAATACTGATTTTACTACGCAAATTTATAGACATACTGATACAGAAAAGAACCAACAGATAGGATAATAATGAAAGAAATGAAAGAAAAGCGAACGGAAGATAAAACAATGCCGCAAACAACGGAAGAAGTAAAGACAGCAAAAACACCAACGGAATAAAATGCCTTACCGACAAAGATTTCAATTGCCTTGTATAATACACCGTCAAGACATTCCATTTTCCGTTAGAAAAATTATTCCTTGCCAATCCTTTAAACGTCTCACGAGCCAAATAGGTACAATAAGTTTCGGGCACAATACAAATGCGACCACCACCATGTATAATACGCTTGTTTAGCTCAATGTCCTGATTACGTATCAAGCGTTCATCATAGTAACCATATTTCTCAAACACCTTCCTGCGCCAACACCCAAAGGCACGGTTTCCACATCCATTACCTTGTCCACACCCAAACGAAACGTGGAATTCCCCACACCAAACCTATTACTCAGTACCTCGCGTATGGCAAGTGTTTTAGGAGTCTTGTTCAATACGTCCGTCCTGCAAGCAGCCCCACATTGTCCGCATTCAGTTCATAAAGTTTCTTCACCAAAACCCCAAAATAGTTCGTCGGATAACTGGCATGGGCATCCAGGCGCATCACTACATCTCCTTTGGATGCCCGTATACCAATGTTCATCGCCACCGGAACAATCTTTTTGGGGTTGTCTATCAATTTGATAAACGGATATTCACGGGCATATTCCAACACCCTTTCACGGGTTCCATCCCGGCTCATGCCATCCACAAAGAGCACTTCGAGCTGCTCTTTCGGATAATCCTGAAGCAAAACAGATTGAATGCATACATCAATGTATTTCACTTCATTATATATAGGACAAATTACGGAAAGCATATTTTTCCTACAATCTTCCGTCTATTTGGTTCTTGGGTAGAATGCCCTTCACATCATACACTACTCCATTCTCCGCCTTCAAGAAAGCGCGAGCATCCAAATCCTTGAATTCATTGTGTGCAACCCCGAAAATCACGGCATCAAACTTCCCTTCCAAACTTTCCATATCTCCTTTGGAAATTCCGATACCATATTCATGCTCTACGTGCGCTTTGTCCGCCCAAGGATCATAAACTGTAATGTTTGAAGTATATTCACGCAACGTGCTGTAAATATCCACAATTTTAGTATTTCGGATGTCAGGGCAGTTTTCTTTGAACGTGATGCCTAACAACAGAATCCTGGCATCTTTCACCAATACCCCCTTCTTGTTCATCAGCTTAATCACTTGATTGGCCACATAGTCACCCATACCATCGTTCAAGCGACGTGCCGATGACATCACACGTGGCAATACCCCATACACTTGCGCCTTCTGAATCAAATAATAAGGATCCACGCTAATACAATGACCGCCTACCAATCCCGGCTTCAACTTAATGAAGTTCCATTTGGAAGCAGCGGCCTCTATCACATCGTTCGTATCGATACCCATCGCATTAAAGATCTTTGCCAACTCGTTCATAAACGCAATATTCACATCTCGTTGCGAATTTTCAATAATCTTCGAAGCCTCTGCAACTTTGATAGTCGGTGCTTTATGAGTGCCATTTACCAACACAGAATTATATACATCATCTACTATATTGGCAATCTCAGGGGTGGAACCGGAAGTCACCTTCTTTATTTTTTCCACCGTATGTTCTTTATCGCCCGGATTGATGCGCTCGGGAGAATACCCCGCAAAGAAATCTACATTGAATTTCAGGCCTGATACCTTTTCAACCACCGGCAAACACTCCTCCTCTGTAACTCCCGGATATACCGTGGACTCATACACCACAATATCCCCTTTAGAAATCACCTTGCCTACCGTTTCACTAGCCCCCCACAAAGGTTTCAAGTCGGGACGATTGTCCGCATCAACAGGTGTAGGTACTGCTACTACATAAAAATTACAATCCTTTATATCTTCCAATTTCGTAGTACATACAAAACCATTATTTCTGATGGCATCCTGGAGCAAATCATCCGCTACTTCCAGTGTGGCGTCATGACCGGACATCAACGCATCTACACGCGATTGATTCATATCGAAGCCTAGCGTTTTATACTTTGTTGAGAAAAGTCGAGCCAAAGGAAGCCCTACGTAACCGAGACCGATTACGGCAATTTTAATTGAGTCCATAATTATATTCTAATGTTTTATAATAATTTTAATGAATCTATCCTAATGAATTAATCTAATCACATCACGTGCTATATTATCCCATGAGAAACGATAAAGTGATTTTCCTATCGGTTCATATTGTTCATATTCATCTATCAACCGACATATAGCTTTTTTTATAGAGTTCTCATCATAAGAATCAGCCGCCTCACCAATCTTTTCTTTTAACGTACCATCAATACCTTGTCCTCGAGTATAAAGAATAGGTAGCCCTTGACTAAGTGCCTCGATATAAACCAAGCCAAAAGTCTCACTATGCGAAACCATCACAAAATATCAGATTCAGCAAACACTTTACATAAATCTTTTTTATCTAATATTTTTCCCTTAAACGTAAACAATTCCGGATGAAGCTTACAATATTTCAAGACCCTTTCATGTTGATTACCTCCTCCGCCAACCAATGTAAGATGTAAACCCTCATAACGAGATGAAAGATTTTCAACGACTTTCATTGTAGCAAGAATATTCTTATTATCATTAAACACCCCTATAAAAAGTAAACTTCTTGGAATCGACGAAACATGTTTACTTTTCGCATGCTCTATCAATAAGATTCAATTCCATTAGGAATAATTTCCATCTTTCCTTGAACATTTTTTACAGGAAGCATTATTTTCTTTTGAAAAAATGCCGAGAAATAGCCTCTGTTATAAATGTCACCTTATGCGCACATCTTAACACATTCCAAGCTAATGGCCAGACATGAACCATATATTTCATATAAAATTAACATCAGTCGCCCTTACAGCTATTACATAGGGAATACTATAATTCTTATATAACCGATATGCTACTGCCCCTTCAGAAAACAAAGTAGCAGCATAAACCATATTTACACTCTGTATATCAATATGACTAATTAGCCATGAAGTCTTCCGTTCTATTTTAAAGAAAAGTCATACTTGTATTTTTGGGCTGATTCATCTAATTTATACAATAACGTCTGATAATTTATTCCTGTATATGTTGAGCGTAAATCATTTGAAAGAATATTATTTCGTAATACCGCATACACTATTACATTTATACCTTTACCTAAATCAACAATATGCTTGCACAACTGGTGGTGCACTTTAGAGTAAGGATAGTCTTCAGCTAAATAAAGAAAATTCATGTTATTTTACAGTTTAAAGACTTTTATATATTATTTTCCACTCTGCACAACAATAGGAGATATTTTATTTGAACCTTTCGTAGATAATTTCTCCATTTTATAATCAATTACATCATCGGTAAATAAATCAATATTTGATATTTTACATACAACTGCATCAGAAGATATATCAATTTTATTAAGAACTATTTGCGATATATATCCAAAAGATATTGGTAGTCTTTGAGTATCAGATTTAAATATATAGCATTCTTTTAAAGGTTCTTTAAACTCTATTTGACAGTTATCTATCTTTATATTAGGAAGGCATTTTTTTGCTAATTCAAATCTCTCATTTTCTTGTTTGGGTATCCCCATAATATAAATTATACCATCATTTAAAGAGGTCATTTTCATTATGCAATTTTCAAAAAACAAATCGAAAGGAGTATAAGCATTATAAGACGAGGTCAATAAACACGGAATAGCTGCATCAAAGACACAATTACGGTAAGAAATTTTACCATAAATAGAAGAGTACTGATTATAAAGGCGAAAAATAGTACAATTCTCAAAATCTATATCACGTCCATAACAATGGATATCAAATCTATTTATACAACAATCTTTCAAATGAGCTACATTAACATTATTATTTCCAAATATCCCCCACTTACCATCTCCTTTCAGCCTTAATATCGTTGTATTCCAAAGATTATTAAACATTATTCCATAGCCATATCGTTTTAACTGAGAGTAGGTTCCATTAATAACAATATCTTTAAGCAAGGAATTTGTACAATTTTGCAATGATATGGCAGCATCTCCATAGAGAGCATTCACAGGAGTATTTATAATTACATTACTAATAGTAACCCGATTCTGATTTTCAATAAGAAAACAGCGAGTCATACAAGTACTAGATTCCATCCTATTTATTGTAATACCATCTATAATTTTTTCATTCTGATCTACACTACAATATTTGAATTGGGGCTGTGATGCCAAAGTATTATAAGAAGCTACAGGAGAATTCACCACCTTGGCATCCGATATCAAAGTACATCTTTACGCATAGCACCATAAGCATACCTATACGATTTTTTACCCAAGGAGTTTTATCCTCTATAACCAACAATTTATCACCATATTTAAACTCTTCCCGATGCAAATAACTTAAAGAACAAAATTCCTGTTTTGAAATAGAAATAGGAATCAAGTTCTGGTTCATTTTAAATAGATAAATATTCTTCCTTTTATTCGTTACATTCAGAATCAATCCTTTAAAATCCGTATTATATCCCAAAGGAATACTACATCCATCTATAGGAATCTCAATATCCAACTCCTTTATTCCTGTATAATCTACTGTCAATCCTTTCTCTAATGCAAGCTTATGTGTTGTTAATAAAATTCGATAACGCTCTATACCCGTTTTTGCCTGCGCCAATCCATAATCTAAAGGAGAAATTTTTTGTGCAAAAAGACTTAAAGGCAAAAAAAGAAGAAAAAGAACAATCACCCTCATTTCATTTAAGTATGATATCTGAATTGCCCGCATATCAATTAAATTGTTTGAACGGATTAAGTCCATTTCTCTCATAATATAAAATAGTATTACGCAGTTGGCTATCCGTTAAATTATTTTCTCCTCCGTTACTAGAATACAACATCACATCTCTTGTATTTAATACAGGCAATATACCTTTGTAATTTTTTACTACAACAATCTCCGTATTTTGCAAACGTATCATTGTATTTAACCATAAATCATCCTCCAATGGACATAAATCACAGGCAAGTGCTATATTTAATGTATCCCGATAAAGACTAGTACCAGGCATTGGAAATAAAGTTCCTCCTCCTGTTCCTAGAAAGATATCTTGTCCGCCAAACTTTGTTTTATAAATACGCGACCATTTTAAACTAGATTTTATGGTCATATTACTATCCCATACAATACTTTTGGCATAACGACATATAACACTTTTAGGATAAAGTTCATGATACTGCACCAAAGTCTGGATCATAGTCGTAGGATAAAATATATCATCATCAACCGTTATTATAAGATCGTCAGGATAAGCTTGCATCACATAATAATATTTTTTGTGCGATCTAATATCTCCCTCCACGAATCTAATATCCAATCCTCTCGCTTTCATATTCAGAAGGGAATCTGGTAAATCTTCTTCTAGTCTGGGAAATTGTACTTTTGATAAATATAAGATAACCTTGTCCGGTTTTATACTCTGACTCAGAATTGTTTCTATCACCATCCATAGTTTTGAAATGCGATTAGGAAAGGATGTTAAACTAACAACAATTTTTTCCGTACGTTCTCCAATAAATAAACCATAATGTTTTCTATTAGATAAACAATAAGGCAATATTCTATTAGCCAAAACACGTACTGCATATCGCAGCAACGAATTTATCTTTAATTTATCCAAAAGGTAACTATCATTAAATGAGATAGAATAAAGTCGATTAAAAGATTTACCATTATATTATTTTGTTTTTCGTAGAGAGGCTGTAGCACAAGAAAATATCAAAATTGCCATACAGTAAAAGCAAAAGGACGTTGAAGAAATGATAAAATAAAAGTAAATAAAAATAAAATATCTGGATTTTTTTTCCAGCTAATATATAATAAGCAAAAGCAAACAAACTATTGAAAGAAACCCATATTCTATTATAAATAATTTATATGATTGCCCCTCTTTCAGCTGCTTATCCATCATTTTATTATAACCAATGCCCAATAAAGCTTCTGGTGTATAAACAAAGGACTTATAAAACGAGAAGCCTGATATCCTGTACGATTATCTAAGTTATCCACCCCTCCTCCAGATATCCGTTCCACTACAGAATACTGAAAAGCCAAATTATCTTTTAAGGTTGAATAAGCAATGAAAGCAAGCAATAAAAGAAAAATATTGATAGTAGAATTTTTCTTACACTCTTCAAAGATTGAAATAAATACCCCATGAAAGTTAAAATATAAAAGGCTAATGAAAATGAAAAAATGCACCTATCAATATTATCAAATTGCTTTTTCGCTTAAAATCGTACTTATTAGCAAATAAAACAAATGCAGAAAGAGTTCCTAACACTCCTGGTTCATCAAACATTGAATAAAAACGAAATGTATTTGCAGTAGCCATTGTGACAAATAACAAATAGTTATTCATGGGATAAACACTTCCTTTAAATTCAGAATTATCAATTTCTCCGAAAGAAGGAAACTCAAATACAAAACATGGATCAACCATGCAGGCAATGATATACTTATTATACAAGCTAAAATTTTGGTAAATATATCCAATGCTTGTACTTTTTCAGATTCATCGAGTCCTAATGCTAAAAGAAAGCTCATGATAATGAGAACATTGCTCGCATGAAAGCCTACAAATAAAGGATGTATCAGAAAACATATACACAAAAAAATAAAAGCACTCCAATATTTCAGCAACATTGAAGCATTTACTATAGAAGATACTTTAATTCCAAATAGGACTATTAGCAAACAATAAGATATTGCTGTTCCTTTACCTCCCCACAATGGCCATATAGGATTTAAGCATAAAATAATGACTGCAACGATTAAAGATACAACACTATTTTTATTATACTTTACACGGAAAAAATTCAGCATTTTCTAAATGAGCATAAGCTAAACGAAATTCCTAACATCTCATACATTAGTTTTCCTCTTTTTTATAAGCTTCGAAGGGACTCCACCAACTATAGAATACTCAGGAAAATCCTTGGTCAGGACACAACCTAACGCTATAATAGTACCTTTATAAACATGACGTCCATTTGTAAAAGAAACATTTCTTCCAATCCAAACATCATCTTCTATTATGGTCTGTTTATGCTCTGAATGTCCTTGCAAAATCATAGGAATATTTGTAGCATCAAAAGCATGGTCAGCTTGAAGAATATAACAATTTGGTCCCATCATTACATTTTCACCTATGATTGTGTCATTAGGTATAGAGGAATTTATTCCTAATCCACTATTATCACCTATAATAATATTAACTCCAGATCCAAACCAAGCCTTACGTTCTATATTGACATTTTTTCCACATTTCCTGAAAATATGTTTGCAACAATTGTAACGTAATCGCCTACAATATTTACCTATAATAGGTGTAGTAGAAGCTGGAAGATAATATAAGAAAGAATAATATAATGCTAAAAATATAATCTTCTTTGAAAAAGTCATCCTCATTCTCTATCGTTTTTTAATGAATCTAAAAGAAAACTCAAAGATTTTTTACGTAATATATTTAATTGACTAGTCACTTTATCATAATCTATATCATTTTCTGGCAAATTATCGTCAGATACAATACGATCTGTTAGTCCTAGCTGAGTCAGCACTTCTGATACACGTTCAATATTTCCTCCATTAACAGAAATAAAAGTTTTTCTAAAAACAAGAGAAAGGGCTGTTCCATGAAAAGAAACACAAACTACACACTCCGCATATTTTATCAAACTTAATAATTCTGGAACAGATGCATCTATTATTTTAGCTTTCTCATAAGTATTACGAGTACTCCGATTACATGGAGCAACAACTACAATTTCGGCATTCAAGATTGCAGCTTTTTTCTTTGCAATTTGCATTAAATTAGAATTTTTCCCAACAGCATAAACTAAAACATAAGGATACTCAACTATACGTTTAGGAGTTATGCTCTCTAAGATACAAGGATTAGCCATTAATGTCGGATCAAGTACCACAGTTGCCTCATATCCATGTTTATTGACAAATTCCTCAAGTCGCTTTTCACGTACCCCAATCCTATTAAAACAAGAAAGCCATTTTGAAACATCCAAAAAACAATGACTATCAAAAAGCTCTTTTACACCACTACTAATAGCATATCCTATTATCTCAGATTGTTTTGAACAATATTGCCCCCAATAGACCAAATCAGGACCATCGGTAAGAATTGGGTTCCATACCTGATCACTGCCAATAATAAAATAATTATAAGGAGCTGTCCTTAAATTGATTGCTGTATATCGCTTTGACAAAACAAGAAATTCTGTTCTAAATTTATTAAAATTAGTGGCACGATGTTTATAAGATGGGAAAAAACGTAATACTCGGAATACAAAAAGAAATGGATGATATAAAAACTCAGAAAAAGAAAACGGATGCATTCTACTTTCTATAAGGGGATTCCTATAATCTACAATTTCCACATCAAATCCAATGCGACGTAACGTTTCTTGCAAACAATAAGCCTGTAATACAGCACCATAATTATTTGCATTATGAAAAGTCAATATTCCTATACGCATAATTAGTTGTTATTTAATGAAATAATTTATCCACGCCCCTCAAAATATATTTTTTTGTAGTAGAGCGTTCCGAAGATGTTAATGCGATAAAAAAAGTAAATATTGATAATAATAATACTGCAACAATAGAAGTTACAAAAAAATGAATGACAGCATTAGGGATACATTTCCCAATGAAATAGACAAAAATAAAAGAAAGTAAACCAATCATAAGCAAAGGGAAAAAAACATTAGCCATATAATCAACCACTTTATATCCCATTAACTTTTCCAAAATAAAACTACGAATAATAATCGTCACTAACGAAAGTACTATTGACACAATCATTGTCACTTCTGGAGCACATCCCCAAAATAATAAAATATATGACATTGGTAAGTTTAAGATCATTAATCCACCTGTAATTATTTCAAATTTTTTTATACGTCCTGTAGCTAATGCAGCAGCAATGGCAGGTCCATTTACAGAATCAATAAGTGCATTTATAAGAACTAATTGTGTAAAAGTACTGTATAATCAGGTATCTGATTTAACCATAAATTTAAAACAAACTCCATATTCATTAATATAGGGTAAGCCAATATAGCAACAAGAAGAAAACAAATCTTAGAACTACGTGATAATAAAATATACATCTGATTTAACTCATTTGCACCATATAACTTATAAATCTGAGGCTTTACTGCTACAAAAACTATTAGTTAAGCTATCAACCGCCACACTCACTTGGAAAGCAATAGCACGAGCACCATTTACTACGGGATTGAAAAGGAGTTTAACAAAACATTTACACCTTGATTTCGTACAATAACGGAAACAGCACCTATTAAATGCCATCCTGAATAACTCGCTACTTCGCGTATTTTATCACTTTTCCATAAATAAGAATAATGACTTTCTGGATACTTACATTTACAATAAACATAATAAAACAAAGTTATACAGCTTGTTGACAAAAACAGTAATACTGCATACAATATAAGTCTATCTACATCACCAAGGCTTAAAAGGAAAACGATACCAAGCCTTAACAAAACTTCTATTATAGATATATAAGCATAAACAGACATCTGTTCATGAGAAATAATCAAAGCATTATAAGGAATGGAGAAACTAGAAACGATGAATGTTAAAATAGAAAATTGATAAGTCCAATTCATTGCAACAATCCTATCCTGTGGAATAACTAAACAGTTATTGACAAACCAAAGCCCAATAGTTTCTGCAAAAAATATAACTACTAAAATGAAATACAAATAAACTGTTAAATTCAAGCGAAATAAAATTGATATTCCCTCCTGATTTCCACGACCTATTTCATAAGAGAAATAGCGTTGACATGTAGAAGATAATGTACTATTTAAAAATGAGACCATAGCTACCACTCCCCCTACGACATTATATATACCAAAATCTTCAACTCCTAATACCCCCAATATAATGCGACTTGTATAAAGAGATACTACCATAATTAGCAGCATTCGAATATATAGCATCAATGTGTTCTTGGCAATACGCCGATTATCCTTCAATGCAGATGACATATTTACACTCAAAACAAATCCTTACTTTTTAAAGCTATTATTATATCCCTCCCTAAAAATATCCAACTCATACATCCCATCATTGTCACAAACAAAGCACTTATTAATATTAATATTTTACTAGGCCGAGAGGGAGCAATAGGTATTGTCGCCGGCTCGAGCACCGTATAAATAGGAGTAATTTCCTGTACCTTCGCCTCAGCCACTTGCAACTGCTGTGCAACACTTGTATATACTTGATAGGCAAGATTCATTTCATTCTCCAATCGTACTTGTTCAGCACGGTAACTCTGAAGAATAATATTTTTGTTAGTATCAGAGAACTTTGCATAATTCTCCTGTGCCGTCTCATATTCTTTCTTTTTACGTTCAAAAAGTTTCTTTTGGAACTCAAAATCCTGACGAGCTTTATTTGTACGGTAATCCGTAACATAGCTCTGCAAACGATACATTACACTATCTGTCAAACAGGCAGCAATACGAGCATCCTGCATCGTAACAGACAAAGTGGCAAGCCCCGTCTTCTTGTCAACAGAAACACTGATACTATTACTCAAAAGTTTTGCAATGGATGATTCTTTTACTGTCAAGTGAAAAGGGTCAAGCTTTGTAATTCTATCCTCATCCTTTTCATCCTTAAACAAAGAAGCCACCCATCCAAGAGCCTTGAAAGGAGCAGAAATTATCACACTCCACCAAGGAGAACGTTGATACTTGTCCAAATAACAATAAAGTGTAGTATCTATTATCCCCTCCAGGTCTTTCACTGGAATATTGAAAAGACCAGTAATAAAGGGAGTCGAACTCACAATATCGGGATACAAATCAGGATAGATAGCATCAGCACCAGAAGAAGTATTTATATTAAATCCTGCCATGGCAGCAAGAGAAGACAATCCTCCCCCACTTTTTCCATCCGACAACTCCGGAGCAATCGTAGCTGTAGCTGTATATTCTTTCGGAATACTGAAAGCAATCACCAGTCCCACAATCACTGCATAGCTGCAACACTTCAATATCCACCTGCGCTCTGCCCAGACCTTCAAGGCAAGCTCAAGCAAATCAATCTCCTCTTCCTGTGGATGTTTATTCTGCTGTCCGTCATTCATATCAGCATTCTTTCTTTTTATATCTTCCACTTGTTTCTTATTTAAAAGTATTAGCCAAAGTAGCCACCATCGCCGCAATCGTCGCAGTCATGGAGCTTATACCCATAATCTCGGAAAGTTGGAGACGCTTCCTCTCAGACTTCGTGGGAACCACAATCTCACAACCCGGCTGGATTAAATCACTGTCACTCTTCTTAGCACGGGCTACCGTACCGTTCAGATAAATAATGTATGCCTTCTTCTTTTTCGCATTCTCGCCATAGCCACCTGCCATATTGATATAATGTTTCAGTTTGGCACCTTTCTCCCAAGTTACTGTATTAGGATACATCACAGAACCGCTAATCTTCACCGTATTGACGTATTCAGGAATATAAACGATATCTCCCTCACGCAGGATAATGTCATAATCACTACCCGGATGTGACAGAGCCTTTTTCATGTCAACGCCTACCGTGTAAGTGTCGGAGATAGCAAGCTTGTTCACTGCAATGCTATCGGAACCTTCACCGCTCTGTGCCATGCGAAGCACATCCGTCTCACGCCGACGTTCCTCATCATTACGCTTGCGAATCAAACGTCCCCCCTTTATATATGCCGCCGGAGTAATTCCGCCTGCACGACCTATCACATCACTCAGACGTTCATTCTTCTTCAACAACGAATAGCTGCCGCTGAAAAGCACCTCACCCGCAAGCGTCACCATGCGCTGAACTTGGTAGGCAGGACTGCGACGAACCTGGACTACATCGAAAGGTTGCAGGCAGAAACTACCGGCACCCGTCAGAAGACCGTCCTTGATGTCAAAGGTGAATGTCTCCGCAAGCTTGCTGCTATAGGCAGTACTCTTGGGATCCTTGATGCGGCGCGTCACGCTCACACAGGTAGTGGCGGCAGCCTCGGTAAGACCTCCCGCCTGGACAATCATATCCTCTATCGTTAAGTTGTCGGAGTACAGGAAAGTACCGGGATTGAGCACCTCACCATAAATGGAGACCGTCTCGCTCTCCTTCAGGTCATGGATACCGGGAACATACAGATGGTCGTTCTTCTGAAGGGGTATATCAGAAACCGTACCGTTCATAATACCCTCCAGATCAACGGCAACCATTTCGTGCGTAAGATCTTCACGCTCACGGTCCAGAAGGACACGGGCAAGGAAAGCATCTCCCCGGAGTCCCTCAGCCTTCTTTATCAGCTGCTTCACCGTGTTCACCTCACCGTCCAACTGATAAAGCCCCGGACGATAGACGGCACCACTGACCTCAACCTTGTTCTCAAAACGGTCGAGTACGGCGTCAACCGTCATTAAGTCACCGTCGTCTAAACGGAATACGGAATAGTCCATCTCATCCACATTATATACTTGATGTTCACGTCCGCTTTTACGGATGATGCGTACAGCCTTCTTATAGGCATCTCCCATAAAGCCACCCGCATACTTCAGTAAGGAAGCAACCGTCTCGGCAGGCTTCATTTCATAATACATGGGACGTTTCACCTTGCCTACTATCTCGACCAACGACTGGTAGGGACTCACGATAATCACATCGCCCTCCTGCAGACGGACATCGTCATTCATCTTGCCCTGCATGATGAACTCATAGACGTCCAAATGCTCTATCGTCTCTCCGTTACGAACCAGACGGATGTCACGCAAGCTACCGATATCGCTCACGCCACCGGCACGGTACAAGGCATGAAAAACCGTGGAAAAGGCCGAAAGTGTATAAGTACCCGGCACCGTGACCTCACCCATGATATGGATCTGAATGGTACGTATATCGCCTAAAGTCAGACGGATCTGTGAATTGGGATCCCCCCCTCCGATACCGGAATAGATCTTGGACAGTTCCCGTTGCAGATAAGCGTTGGCTTCTTTAACAGTCATGCCGTTCAGATAAACGGGACCGAGGTCTTTCACCTGGATACTTCCCTCGGGACTAATGGTCTGGCGGATGGTATTCTCGGAAGCTCCCCAGATATCAATGATTACCTCATCACCCGGCCCCAGACGGTAATTAGGAGGAGTAGCCAGATTCACACTAGGTTCAAAGGAGAGATTACGGTTCTGGAACAGATTATGACCGAAAATCTGTATGCCGGCAGCCTCAGGGGCGGACTGGCTTTCAAGTCTCTCATTAACAACCGCTTTCTGATCATCCAGTTCGGCAGCCTCGTAGGATTCTCCCACAGCAATCGAACGCTTGCGCATCTGTGAGGAAGCTTCGGAACCCGGGACAGCAACACCCGAGTTCTCATATTTATCCTTGATGCGGAGCACCTGTTCGCGGGTCACCCCACGGCGCAACAGTTCGGCAGTCATCTGCTTCTGAGATTTTCCGGCTGCCTGTGCTTGTTTCACATATTCAACCACTTGCTCGTCGGACATGCGCTGGGCATAGGCAGAACCGAAGAAAATGAAAAGACATAAAATCAGAAATAAGATTCGACGCATAGTTTAATGTTTGTTAGATTCTTATATGTCACACACTGAAAAAATCAAACTAATCCGGGAAGGTGGAACCAAAGGTGATTTATATTTATTACTTCGCGTAGTAATGAAAGAGTTAGTACCACGCTTCCCGGATATTCAATAGATATTGGGCATCTACTAAAGGGGGTATAACCCACTTTGAATTATATTTTTAATCAAATAATAAGTTATTTTACTATATTCATTGGCAGAAATGCCATATAATCCGTTTCTCTGGAGGCTATTTTTCGTAATACAATGCGTGGAATCCTTTTCACTCATTACATGAATATATCACTTGTATGTTTAGTTCTATATGCCTTTAACTTTTCCCGTGTCTCCTGCATTCTCCACTCCATTTCTTTTTTTGCCTTTCGAGAAAACTTTCACCTGTTTTAGTCCTCAAGATATTCCCACGGATAGGGATTGTCAACTACATTCCGGAATTCCTCGACAGCTTCCTGCTGTTCGGCAGTGAGCGATGTGGAGTCCCAGGAAGAAATAATCTTCCGGGCTTCGTCGGCCAGGGGCTCATCGAACACTTCTCCATAACAGGCAGTAAGCAGACGGAGTTTCAACAGCGAGGCGGGAAGGGTATCAAGGAGATTCCAGCAACGGTTTAATATCTTCTGGAGGTGATCCTGCTTCTCGCCATGGTCAATGAACGATGCGTTATAACCCATCAGGAGAGCAAGACAGACGTTTGCTTGTTCTTCCGTAGTAGTACCTCGGGCACTGGAACCATACAAAGCCGCAGTCAAGCGGTAAACCTCACCGTTGCGGCGGGAAAGGTCATCACTATAGATAGGACTACCGTCCATACCTAAATACATCAGTTCGTGCGCAGCACGCTGGAGATTAATTGCTTCTTCGAAAAGGGAGGAGGACATTTTTTGAATTATGAATTGTGAACTATGAGTTGTAAATTATGAATTATAATTCAGCCGATCACTTCTATAAGATCCGGATGGATAGTGGCCATGGCAAGAGCAATGACACCTTGTATCTCTATAACCACACGGCGGTCACGTGCCCCCTTTACTTTCAGAAAAATACCCTCCTGACCTGCAAAGTCACCACCCGTAATACGGACTCTAGTTCCCTTCGACAGATTCAACTCTTCGGGCTGGAAATAAAGCAAATGGTCGTTATAGGTTCCGGCAACGGCGATGAAGCGCTGCATCTCATGGTCGGGAATAATTATCTTCTGACCACTGCGAGTATCGGTTATATATTGCAAATAAGTAATTTGAGACTTAACACGCTGTACGTCGGAAGGACGTGCATGGACAAAAACCAGATTACGGATGACGGGAACCAAAGTACGGACTTTCTTACCCTTACGGATACTTACCTTATATTGCATGGGGACAAAACAGCCGAGGTTCTCCTTCTCGAGAAGATGCACCGCATCAAGCTCCCTGCGGTATGTGGCACGCATGGCATGCCAGACTTCAACCTCGTTATCCGTTTCCATTTTCGTTGTTTTGTTCACAAAAGAGTGTTCCTCTGGGGCTTTGAACCCTTGGTATACACCTGGTATTCAATCATTTGCGAGCACCTTATGTAAAATACAGCAAGCATTGTGCCCTTCTTGCCAACAGTTTTTTTGCAGTTCGTCATTACCTTCTGGTAAGAGACTATAAACGAACGGATTACAAACAAAAAGCGTTTTTTAAACGTTCGTTTAATGGACGCAAAGATAAGACTGTTTTTTATATCCTCAAAATGTTTAATAAAAATATTTTGGAAAACCCATCGTATATCAGTTTAATCTACAGTAATTCAGTATATTAAGTATCTTATTTAATATTTAAAATTTCCATTCCCTTTTATTAACTCATTCCCTATTTCATTTCCTGAAATTTGACGTCCATTAAACGAACGTTTAAAAAACACTTCCAAATCAAAGTCATTTCCATTTATATATCAACGCATTAACCCATCATAAAGATAAAACCCAGCTTTTTATCTCCATCCTTACTCCACAAAAACAAAAAACTTGATATACCTTTGCATTTATTTTACAAACTACAGTAATTTTAATTATTAACCCAAAAACATTAGAAAATGAAGGCAAAAGAAACACTCCAAAGTAAGGAAAAAAAACAAAAAGAGACACCCTTAAAACGGATGTAAAGCACGGCATATCAGCTCCTAAAGCAGGAGTAGGACGTCCCTCAAGCGGGGAGGTTATAGGAATACTGCCACAATATAGGAAAGAAGTCATTAAAGACATCATCCTATGGAAAAAATCAAGATACTTTATAGAAGAAAAGCCGACAAGCAACAAGGCATTGGCACAATGGGCATACTCACATTTCGACTTTAGAACGCCAGACTATAAAAGACTGTCAGAAAACACTATAATACAAGAGTTCGGTGAAGTGTGGCGGGAAATGAAGGTAGCAGGAAAGATATAGGGAATAAAACAAAAAAGGGCAGAAACCACGAAACTTATTGACAATAATTAAATATAAACAACTTAAGGAATAAACCACTTATCTTTGCCGCCACTTTGGTAAGGATGAAGCCACACCGCCTATAGATGCCGCTTTCTCAACGAATGCGGCATCTTTTTTTATATACAAGCGTACCTCCTGCCAAACTAATACAATTATTAATTTTAAAGACAACAAGATGAGAAAGTCGACAAAGAACGCTTCACTTCACGAAGCACTGAGAAACCTATGGAAAATACGTATCATGCTGGAAAAGAACTACACGGAAACATGCGCCACATGGATGGCCCGACGGATAGAAAGCCTGATAGACCACATGCAATACGGCCACGCACTCATAGCCTACCACAAGCAGGACGGGACATTCAGGCTGGCGAAAGCCACCTTACTGCCCTACAAGGCAGACTTCAGAAGAGATTATGACATCACAAGAGTGACAAGCACCATAGCCTTTTGGGACGTGGAACTGCAGGCATGGAAAACCTTCCAGCTGGAAAACTTCCTCGAATGGAGCCCCATATGCTAACCATTAACCATTAATCACTAATCATTAAACACTAAAAACAATGGCCATGATGTACGGGGGAATGCTATACTTCCCCCTCAAAGTAAATCTATTCGAAGAGATAGCAGTGGAACTGGTGGAAGCCAGGTTCGGACTGAAAGGAACGGCGGCGGTAATGAAACTGCTGTGCAAGATACACAAGGAAAACGGATATTACCTGAAATGGAACGCGGAGCAATGCACACTGTTCACAAACAAGGCGGGAAAGGACATCAACGAGCAGGAGATGCAGGGAATCGTGGACATCCTGGTGGAGAAAGCCTTTTTCGACCCCAAAACCTATAAGGAGCAAGGGGTGCTGACCTCTACCGAGATACAGAAAATATGGCTGGAAGCCACCAAAAGAAGAAAAAGGGACCTCACCACCCTACCCTATCTGCTGGTAGAGACGGAGGAAGATAAACCGGACAAGGACGAGACTTGTACGCAAAAACGGGAAAATTGTACGCAGGATGCGGACATTTTCCCCGAAAATGCATACAATTCCAAACAAAGCAAAGTAGAAGAAAGTAAAGCAAAAGAAAGTAAAGCACTTCCCCCTCTTACTCCCCCGGGGGAAAGCGGAGGAGCGCAGGGGAATCCTGATCTGGACATTCCCGGATATGCCTACAACAGGAATACGCACAACCTGGAATGCCTCATGCTGAATCTGGAAAAGCTCTACATCACCGACCGGGAGGAAATCAGGAAGATTCTGAAGTTATCGGACTACGGCAGGCTGGGAAACTACGTCTGGAAAATATTCAATGGGACGAACTGGAGCAAGGTGAACAGCAAGGGAGGGTACATCATCTCGGTACTGGCAAGAGAGAAGCGGAGTACGGGAAGCTGATTCCACAGGGCACAAGCTATCAATAACATGTCATGCAGGAAATCAATAACGTGTGATACAAAAAACAAATATCGTGCCGGCAGGAAATTAATTCCTTGCCGACACGATATGAATTTCTTCTTCGTCCTTAAAACTGTACCTTATAATTATGCCGGTATTCAGTGCAAAACCTCTGCAATTCAATAAAAAATGGCTGGAACACAGCAAACAGTTCCTCATCGTGCTCTTCAAGGTAACGAATAGCCTTGTCTACGGATATATCAATATGATGATATTCCACCATGATGTTCAAAGACTCTCTTATTCCGTTCAGAGTGGCGTATTTCCGCAAACGGTCGGTCAGGATAAAATGCCAGATGAAACGTTTGAACCGTACCGGAAGATAGCGGTAATTGATGAGGAGGGAAAGATAGAAAGTCCGGGTATACCTCCTCAAGGAAACTCCGGAGAACGACTCGAAACGGGAAGCCAGCAAATAATCGAAATAAATATCCAGCAATACCCCCGAATAGCGTCCGAATTCAGGTTGAAGCCTATGTACCACCTCGCAGACAGCCGGATGACGGTCGGTATAGTCGTCAATAGCGCGGTGAAGCTGAATACCCTTGGCTATATCCGGCGGATAATTCTTATAGGAGCTTCCCTTTACGGCATCGCCTACAAAATTACCCAACTGTACTTTTCTGTTCGAACCGGAAAGGAATATATGTGCCAGGTAGTTCATGACAAAAGATTTACCAGCTCCTTGCAAAGACACTCCTTCACCTCTTCCATCGGCACCTCGTGTCCCAGCTCTTTCTGCAAAGAAGTGACACCCTTGTCTATGAATCCGCAGGGATTGATATAGCTGAAATAACGTAAATCGGTATTCACATTCAGTGCCAATCCATGCATGGTGACAAAATGGCTGCTGCGCACGCCGATGGCACAAATCTTACGGGCACGGGAAGTATCGCCCTCCAGCCATACGCCCGTTGCCTTCTCCAGGCGTCCGGCCGCGATGCCAAACGAAGCACAAACACGGATTACCGCCTCTTCCAGCAGATGCACATACTCCTTCAACCCCAAAGAAAAGTCGTCAAGGTTCAGAATAGGATAGCAGACCAACTGTCCCGGGCCATGATACGTAATGTCTCCGCCACGGTCAATATGATAGAGCGTAGCCCCTATCCTGCGCAGTTGTTCTTCTCCCAGCAACATATTCCCTTCTTTTCCGCTACGCCCCAATGTATAGACATGGGGATGCTCGCAGAGCACAATATGATTGACATAGCACTCTCCTGCCTGCTTGGCGTGTACAAGTGCGTCAAACCATTCCGTCTGCCGGCTCCATGCTCCGGCATAAGGAATCATGTCCCAATCTGATATTTCCAGTTTCATGCAAGCAAATATAGCACTTTTTTGAATTCACTCCCCGAATTTATCTTAAATATGTAGCATCAATTCATAAAAATACACCTTGATAATCTGATAATATCTCACGTACTTTGCAAACATTCTGATATAACTATTCACAAAAAGACAGACTTATGAAAAAAAGAATTCTAATAACGCTATTCGCAGCGTTACTGTTCAGCTTTTCCATATCTGCACAGATATTGAAGGGGCACGTATATGATGCAACGACCAATGAACCGCTTGCAGGGGCATCGGTCACCTACAAGCTGAAAGACACGCAAGGCGTAGTGACCGACATAAACGGTGCATACGAAGTACACCTGCCGGCGGGAGGTGTAGATTTGGTATTCAGCTACGTGGGATATGAGGATGTGCCAATGCCCATCGTCATCAGCAAAGGAGACATTATGCAGAAAGACGTGTACATGAAGGAAAGCACCAACCTGCTGGAAGATGTCGTGGTCTCGGCCGGACGGTTTGAACAGAAGCTGAGCGATGTGACGGTCTCCATGGATTTGATAAAGGCCAGTGACATTGCCCGCCAGGCTCCCACAGACATCACCTCGACACTGCAGACCATTCCGGGGGTGGATATCATCGACAAGCAACCCAGCATTCGAGGCGGTGGCGGCTGGACTTACAGCGTAGGTGCCCGCAGCCTGGTACTGGTAGACGGGATGAGCGTGCTCAGCCCCCAAAACGGAGTCATCAACTGGAACAGCGTACCTCTGGAAAATGTGCAGCAGGTAGAGGTCATCAAAGGAGCCTCCAGCGTGCTCTATGGTTCGTCGGCCCTGAACGGCATCATCAACATACGCACCGCACGGCCGGGACTGACCCCTCAGACCCGTTTCAGTGCCTATGTAGGAATCTATGACGACCCCGACAACAGCGATTACCAATGGAGTGACAAATCTTTCTGGAAAGAGGACAAATATCCGGTAAAGCCCTTGTTGCGCAACAGCCTTTTCAGCGGTGTACGCAATCCGCTCTACGAAGGTTTCGACCTCACCCACTCCCGCCGCATCGGTAACTTTGACGTCAGCGGCGGACTGAATCTCTTTACCGACGAGGGCTACCGCCAACAAGGTTACAACAAACGTTTCCACATCAACGGAAACCTCACCTACTATCAGCCGGATATGGGTATGAAACTGATGAACTACGGTTTCAACGTGGATTTCCTTTCCAACAAGTACGGGGATTTCTTCATCTGGCGCTCGCCCGGCGAGGCCTACCGCCCCTCTCCCTTTACTAATATGGGACGTGAGTCCAACAACTTCCGCATTGACCCTTTCTTCAACTTCACCAATCCTGAAAGAGGTACTTCACACAAAGTAAAGGGCCGTTTCTACTACAGTGCGGACAATGTGGTACGCCCTACACAATCCGCCTCCATTACGGATATTCTGGGCAACATGGGCACCGACGCACAAGTCATCCAGAACATTGCCAATGGAGACTACAAGCCCTCCAGCCACTGATGACCGGAGTTATCAAATGGCTGGGAAGCGACAAGCTGAGTGATTTGATGGACGGTGTCTTCGGCTCTCTGGACAACATATTCCCCAATGCCACCACTGCCGACTATTGCGACCTCATCTCCTGGGTAATGAGCAACGGCCTGCCGTCTGACATGGGAGGACTGCTTGAAGGGAAACTACCAGCGACCTGGTTCCCTGGCTATCCGGTGTACTCAATCCGAAGCGCAATCAATCACCAACACGGACGGACAAGAATTACGACTATTATCTGGACTATCAGTTCAACCCTTAATTCCGCAACACTATTATAAAATATTTTTGTACCTGAGCAACAAAAAGTTGCTCAGGATTTTGCCATGTCAGAGGATTCACTTAACTTAGTGTTGCAAAAAATAATCAAACAAAACCTCATCAGGCATGGCAAAAATACAAATAAAATCCGAGAAGCTCACTCCTTTTGGAGGAATATTTTCAATCATGGAGCAATTTGACTCCACATTGTCATCTGTAATCGACTCGACACTCGGTCTAAGGTGTAGCTCGTTCGGTTATCAGTACAGTGAAATCGTCCGTTCCCTCATGAGTATCTACTTCTGTGGTGGCTCATGCATTGAGGATGTCACTACTCATTTGATGAACCATCTCTCGCTCCATCCGACACTTCGTACTTGTAGTTCTGATACTATCCTCAGAGCGATAAAGGAACTGACGCAAGGAAACATCTCATACACATCAGATACGGGTAAGAACTACGATTTCAACACGGCTGACACACTCAATACCTTACTGCTCAATTGTATGTTTGCATCCGGCCAACTGAAAGAGGGCGAGATGTATGATGTTGATTTCGACCATCAGTTCATAGAGACTGAGAAGTATGATGCAAAGCCTACATACAAGAAGTTCCTTGGTTATCGCCCTGGCGTGGCGGTTATTGACGACTTGATTGTTGGCATTGAGAATAGCGATGGTAACACCAACGTTCGTTTTCATCAGAAGGACACGCTGAAGAGATTCTTTGAGAGATTTGAGCAGAACGGACTTACAATCAATCGTTTCAGAGCTGATTGTGGATCATGTTCCGAGGAAATCGTGGAGGAAATAGAGAAACACAGCAAATCCTTCTATATCCGCGCAAACCGCTGCAGTTCGCTCTACAATGACATCTTTGCTCTTAGAGGCTGGAAGACTGAGGAAATCAATGGCATTGAGTTCGAATTGAACTCTATTCTTGTTGAGAAGTGGAAGGGTAAAGCATACCGACTTGTGATTCAAAGACAGAAACGGATGGACGGTGTGCTGGATCTTTGGGAAGGAGAATACACATACCGTTGTATCCTGACTAACGACTATGAATCTTCCACAAGAGAAATTGTCGAGTTCTATAACCTTCGTGGAGGAAAGGAACGTATCTTCGATGATATGAACAATGGTTTCGGGTGGGACAGATTGCCCAAATCCTTCATGGCAGAGAACACTGTGTTCCTTCTTCTTACGGCACTTATCCGTAATTTCTACAAGGCCATTATCCACAGACTTGACGTAAAGAGGTTCGGACTCAATGCAACAAGTCGCATAAAAGCGTTTGTCTTCAGGTTTGTCTCTGTACCAGCCAAGTGGATCAGAACATCAAGGCGGTATGTGCTGAATATCTATACCTGTAATAATGCTTACGCAGATATTTTTCAGACTGATTTTGGATAACGCCTACAACTTATGGGTATGATACTGCGTATTGCCTCAAGTCGCATAGTGGGGCAAGGGGATATTGTGGGCAGAAGTGGGTATTTCAGCCTCAATTTATCTGCTAATTCAGTGATGAGAGGACGTTTAGACGCAAGAAGGACGCTGAAGAGCTTAGTTGCGGATTTGAGGTCAACAAGAAATGGGACGGCGGCGCACAAATCACCACGGGTCTGACTTACGAACATATCCGCACCTTCTCCGGCGAAACGGAAGAAGTACATCAAAGTGACAATGTTGCCGCCTATATGCAATACGACCAGCGCTTCTGGGACCGCCTCAGCGTATCGGCCGGTGTACGTGCCGAATACTACCGGATAGACAAGCACTACCGGGAAGCCGACACAAAGGTTTTCGGGAGCAAGATTCCTTTCCGCCCCGTGTTCCGTGCCGGGCTGAACTACCAGCTAGCCGATTACAGCTTCCTGCGTGCCAGCTTCGGCCAGGGTTACCGTAATCCCTCCATCACCGAGAAATACCTTCGCAAAGACATCGGAGGTGTAGGTGTATATCCCAACTACAACGTACAGCCGGAAAAAGGATTCAATGCCGAGCTGGGATTCAAGCAAGGGTACAAGGCAGGCAATTTACAAGGATTTGCAGATGTCGCCGCTTTCTATACCCAATACAAGGATATGGTGGAATTCCAGTTCGGCCTATTCAACAATGCGGACCTGAGCATGATAAACAGCGTTACAGACGCCATACAAATGCTGAAGAACGGCAAGGGTTTCGGCATCGGGGCACAGTTCCACAACGTGTCCAAAGCACAGATTTATGGAATGGAAATCAGTACCAACGGCATGTACACCTTCAACAAAAACGCCAAGCTGCTCTATAACCTGGGATATGTATATACCGAACCGAGGGATGCCGACTACAAGAAACGCAATGCCCTGGAGAACACCTATACCGACCCGCTTCAGATGAAGGAGAAAAGCAATGACGGCAAGTACTTGAAATATCGTCCGAAACACAGTTTCAAGGCCACGCTGGACTTTCAGTGGAAACGCATCAACATAGGTGCCAACGTAAACTGGAAAAGCAAGATACTTGCCGTGGACTATATTATGCTGGACGAACGCAGCAAAAGTGAACCTGACCTGCTGGACTACGTGCGCGGCATCCTCTTCGGCTCGTCCAACGGGGAAACCCTGGCATCCTATTGGAAAAAGCATAATACGGACTATGCCACAGTGGACATGCGCTTCGGGGTGAAAGCCACCAAGGAAGTAGCTTTCCAGTTCATGATAAACAACCTGCTGAACAAGGAGTACAGCTATCGTCCCATGGCAGTGGGCGCGCCACGTACTTTCGTCGTAAAGATGGACGTTACATTTTAAAAAAAGAACATTTCATTTTAAAAACAGAATGTCTTCCGTTACTTTTTCCCGGAAAAGAATTACCTTTGTGCGAACTCTAAACGACAAAGCGTATGGAATTTCCTCAAGTCGACCTGCCAGTAGACATGATTGCATGGATTGAAGTAACGGAAGACATTCTAAACATATACAAACAGTCGTGCCGCCTGAAAGCATGCATCTTTGCACTATGCATAGAAGGTTCCATCACGGTATCCATCAACTTGATGGATACGGAAATCGCAAGGGGATTTTATCACCCTGCTTCCCGGAACCATCATACAGTTTTACGAACAAAGGAAAAAGTGTGCCTGGGATTCGTGGGGTTTTCTTCCCATTGCCTCAATGGAGTCAACCTCATCCAGTCTACATTAAGCTCCTTCTCCAACATACTGGAGTATCCGGTACTGGCTATCAACCCTACCGTCGCCTCCTATTTCAAGGACTATTTTGCCTTATGGGCACGCATCACGACCGGTCCCTATCCTCCTGACACCAAAATGGCACAGAGCACTCTGAGCATGCTCCTCAGCGGCATAGACAGAATGTATTGCCACCGTCCGCAGATGCAAAAAGGGAACAAGAGCCGGAAAGAGGAAATATGCCGCGAACTGGTGCAGCTCGTCATCGAAAACTATACCCGCGAACGCCGCGCGCAATTCTATGCCGACAAACTGGGCATCTCCCTGCAACACCTCAGCACCACCGTGAGGCAAGTGACCGGCAGAAATGTATTGGACATCATCGCCCACGTCGTCATCGTAGACGTGAAAGCCAAGCTGAAATCAACCAACATGACCATTCAGGAGATTGCCTATTCCTTGAACTTCCCCAGTGCTTCTTTCTTTGGAAAATACTTCAAGAGGCACATGGGCATGAGTCCGCTGGAGTATAGGAACAGCTGAGAATACAGCCATCAGAACCTGGAACTCAGACGAAGGCTGCTCAAAGCCACGGATACACAGGAAAGAGCCATGGCAGCACCTGCCAGCGCAGGACTCAGCAGGATGTCATAGACGGGATAGAGTACTCCGGCCGCGACAAAGATACCCACTGTATTATAGATGAAAGCCCAGAACAGATTCCGGTACATGAGGCTCACAGTCTGGCGAGACAACCGGAAAACTTTGGGCAACAGCAGCAGGTCTGAAGTCCTGAGAGTAATCATGGCGGTGTCCATCAACGTATCGGTCCCCTTTCCCATGGCAATGCTTACATCAGCACAGCTCAAGGCTTGCGCATCGTTCACGCCATCACCTACCATGGCGACCGTTTTACCCTGAAGCTGCAGCTTATGGATGAAATCCTCTTTGTCATCGGGCATGGCATCGGCCACAAAACGCATGATACCCAAACTGCCGGCCACGGAAGAAGCTGTACGCTCACCGTCTCCCGTAAGCATGCATATCTCGATGTCCTGGATACGCAGTTCCCGGATAGCTTCCATAGAAGTCACCCGCAACTGGTCCTTGATGGCAATAACGGCAAGTAAATCGTTCTCACGCCCAAAGTAGACAATACTGTTTCCGTCCGATTCATATTGTGTCAGCATATCGGCCAGGATATCCGACAAATTGGCTTGATAATCTTTCAGCAGTTTATGGCTTCCTACCCAATATTCCGCACCCTGATAGGCCACTCTGACACCTTTTCCGGTAATGTTTTCAAAACCGTCCAGGTGGGCAGGGATAACCTGCTCCTCCCCTTCCAGGGCCGTAACGATTGCTTCTGCCAGAGGATGGTCCGAAGTAGACTCGGCAGCAAGCAGTACATCTTTATAATGCTCCTCCTGCCCTTGCGCCCACAGCCAGCCTATTACCGTAGGATGTCCTTCTGTCAAGGTCCCGGTCTTGTCGAATACCACCACATCCACATTGCGCATCTGCTCTAAAGCGGAAGTGTCCCTGATAAGGATATGATTGCGGGCAGCTTTATTAAGGCCCGCCGCCAAAGCTACTGGAGTGGCCAGCCCTACCGCACACGGACAAGCCACCACCAATACGGACAAAGCGGCAAACAGACCGTGTGACACTACATCTATGCCTCCGAAGAACACCCATATAAAAAAGGTCAGCAGGGAAATGATGAGAATGACCGGGACAAAAGCTCGGCAACGCGGTCGTCAATGCGTTGCTTCTCCGGCAGTACGCGGGCTGCGTTATGCTGCCAGCCTCCCAACCGGCAGATAGCCGCCGACACATTTCGCCGGGCACGTTCCTCCATAAACTCGCCGGTCAGGGAAAAGGCGATGATGACGGCGGCAACCCCATAATAGACATGCGGTTCCAGCCCGATGCCCAGCCAATAATCCGGGAAGAAAGTGTTGAACACACTGAACAGAAAAGCCACAGAGGTGGTAAGCGCCACCAGACGGTCTATATTGTTGCGGCCCGACCGGGTTCCCTTCCAGGCACCGGCATAAAGGAGCGCCGAAAACAGCAGTACCGGAATTGCCAGTACCATCTGTATTTCACGGGTATAGGGTACATGCACAAAGACTGTAGAAAACAGTATCAGTACGATGGCAAAAGCCATGCACCGACGACGCGCAATCCCGTGCTGTGCATATCCGGCACGGGATGTGCCTTAGTAATTATATTGCTCATTCGATTTATTTTTAGATGGTTGTTGTTCCGCTTTAATAAAGCAACAACCGGAATGAGCAGTTTGTTCAATTACTTCTTATCGTCCTGCTTGGTTTCCTTGACAAACTCCGCTTCATAATGGAACTTTTGGAAACCTTCTTTCAACTTTTCCACATTGGTCTTGTCGGCATCATACGTGATGGTTACCGTCTTTGTCTTCAGGTCTGTGTGGAAGTCCTTCAGTCCCTTCTCAAAACGGATGTTATTGTTTATCTTCCTTACACAGTTCTCACACTTCATCTGTGCTACCTTGAACACGGCTGTACGGATGTCTTTCGCCATTGCGGCAGATGCACAGAAGAGTACAACTGCCAAAGTCATTAAAAATCTTCTTGTTTTCATTGTTTCGCTATTGATTTAATAAATAATATTATATTCTCGGCAAGTTAAAACGGACACCTACATAGGCTTTTGCCCCATGCATGGGTCCCCAAACCATCGTAGCATCAAAGTTGCTTCCCCAGGGATTGGAAGCATCGATGATGGGGTTTTTCTGCTTGAAGTTTGTCAGGTTCTCGCCACCGACGTATATAGACCAGCGACGGAAATAGCGCGTCACCTGGGCACTCAACTGCTCGAAGCCGCCATAGCGCCTTTCCCACGACCAGTTGCCGTCTGTCAGTTCGTATGGAGCCGGCATGCGCCCGCCACCGTTCAGTTGCAAAGTCACATCAAACTGCCACAATCCCAAAGGTGTCTGATAAGAAGCCGTCAGCAAACCTTTATATTTGCTGGTAAGGGGTTTCTCCATCAGCTCTCCGTTGTAATTCGTCTTGGCATCCGTCCAACGGTAAGCCGCGGTAAAGGTGAAACCCGGGAAGAACGGATAGCTTGCCTCCACCTGCACTACCTGCGAATAGGAACGGCCGTGAAGGTTGTAAAACAGAACGGCATGCGGGTCCGTATCCATGTCTACCACCACCTGCTTGCTGAAATCCGTGTAATAGTATTCCGCATTCAGGTTCAAGGTTTTGCCGAACAAGGGAATATAGGCGGAAGTGCTTGCGCCATAGTTCCAGGCCTCATCCTGGTCAAGACGTTTGGCGATGTCTATCCGGCGGCAGCTTGCCAGCAGGTAGTTATTCTCGGCCAGCACATGGTTCGTGCGGTATCCCTTTCCTGCCGAAAGACGGAAATGTACATACTCGTTGGGATTGTACTTCACATGGAAACGCGGAGTGACGAAATAGCCGTACTCACTGCTATGGTCGCCGCGGATACCACCCATCAGCACCAGTTTATCGTCCCAGTTGTAGGTGTACTGCACGTAGGCGCCGGGGACGGCTTCTTTGGTGAATTTCTTCGTCAAAGGCTGTGCGGCGTCATTGTCCAGGCGATAGTGCTGGTCGTAGGAGTCATAGTTGAAGCTCAGTCCGGCAGAAAGGCTTTGACGCTTGGTCAGTTCCGTCTCGAACAGCAAGGAGGCATAAGCGTTGTGCTGGTCCACATCGTAGATTTTCCGTCCGTACAAGGCATCCTGCTTGTGCAGGGAGCCGGAAAGGATCAATGCCAGGTTGGTGTTCTTCTCCTTATTGAATATATAGGCGTTCTTGGTGAAGGCTTCGTAGCGGTCGGTACCTATACTTATCTTATAAGGGTCTGCCAGGGACGTTTTGCCATGGCTGACTTGCCCGCTGTTGCGGTCTTCTGTAAGCACTTTGATGCCTGCCTGGAAGACGTAGCGGTCGCCCATGTATGCCCAGCGGTTCCAGAGGTTGTACTGCTCCACACGGGGGATGTCGGCAAAGCCGTCGTCGTTGCTGTCGTGAGCTTTGGTCTCATTCTCGTAATGCGCCAGCAAAGAGGTGCTCCAACGTTTGGAGAGTTTCACCGTGGCATCGGCATTGGCTTCGTAGCGGTTGGTGCTGCTGGCAAAGAGGTTGGCGGAGAACCAGTCGGCTTCGGGCAACTGGGGTTTCTTGAATTCCACATTGATTTGTCCCGTGATGGCCTCATAGCCGTTCTTCACGGACGAACTGCCCTTGCTCACCTGAATGCTCTGCATCCACGGCCCAGGGACATAGCCCAAGCCGTAGGGGGCGGCAGAGCCGCGGTAGTTGGGGATATTTTCCGTCATCATCTGCACATACGTACCGGACAAGCCGAGAAGCTTGATTTGCTTGGCACCGGTGGCGGCGTCAGAGTAAGTGACGTCCACCGAAGGATTGGTCACAAAACTCTCTCCCAGGTTACAGCAGGCGGCACGACTCAACTCGGCGCTGCTTATCATATCTTCATTCATCACACTGTTGCGCAGCTTCATGGTGCCCAACTTACGGCTGACCACATTCACCTCGCTCAGTTCCACCCCTTCGCGCAAGACAATGTCGAGCGTCTCATTGCGGTTACTGACGTGTATCGTATCGTTCTCAAAACCGATAAAGCTGACTACAAGCATATGCTTGTCATTGGGTTTGGACAAGGAGAAGGTACCGTCCGCCGAAGTGGTGGTTCCTTGAGTGGTTCCCTGCCAGAAGAGGTTGGCACCTGCAATCGGGTCGCCCAAATTATCCCTTACCGTTCCTTTACCTGCGCCTGCAAGGCGGTGAAAGAGAACAGAAGGATGGCTATCAAACTATATTTCATTTCTGTTTTATACTTAAAGAAGTGATTAAAAAACAAACAGTTCCCTCCGGACAATTCATGTCATTGCCCCGTATAAAACAACACTAAATGAGAAGCGTGGAATAGAGCGCCAGATAATGACGCGAACCGACGACATATGGCGGTGCCCCGAAATGCACTTCCGGAGTACAGGCCACTTGCGGCAAGGAGTAATCAAACAACGGCAGTTGCTCACAAAACAATGTAAGGGATGGCACGAACGAAGCAGACTCGTGTGCATGCTTCACGAAATCCACCTTGTAGTAGACGGCTGTACAACCGGTATCCTTGCACGTTTTTTGTGAACCACGATGTGCATGATGGCATTTGGAACAGCCGGAGGTGCAGCAACTTTGTGTCGTCTCGCATCCGGCACAGCAATACTGAACTACAGAAATCCCCACTCCGCTTATAATGATAAGGGAGGAAAAGAGTACAGCCAGTATGTAACGGAGTTCCTTCATAAGCGCTGCAAAGATAGAAAGTTTTAACCGTTTGCCGGAATTAATTTTTCCTTTTTTATGTGTGCAGTTCGTTAATAAGTTCTATATTTGTCGATAAAGTTTTTGATTGATATGTTGATTTATAAACGAAACTCAATATGAAAAGCAAACTGTCAGCCTACTTGTCCTTCTGCTTGCGGCAAGCGGCTTTTTCTTTTCCTGCGGTAACACCGTGAACAAAAACGCATACGCGTTGGAGTTCGACAGTATACAAGTAAACGAAACCGTACATCTCTTCGGAGACACAGCCAAGCCGGCCTGCAACCTCATCCTCAACGTTGCCTACGCCAGCCAGTCATCCGACGTGAGGCTGAAAGACAGTCTGAACGCCTTCTTCCTCTCTGCCTGCTTCGGCGACAAGTACATGGCGATGACACCCGAAGAAGCTGTCAAGAAATATACGGAGAAATATGTCGGCGACTACCGCAATGACCTGGAGCCGATGTACAAGAAAGACGAGGAGGACAAACAGGACGAGCAGAGCATAGGAGCCTGGTATTCCTATTATAAAGGAATCGAAAGCCATGTGCAGTTGTGCAATACCTTAGTACTGACCTACCGTATAGATTACAACGAATATACCGGCGGCGCACACGGCATCTATATGTCCACCTTCCTCAACCTCGACCTAAAGACCCTAAGCCCCATCCGCCTGGACGACCTCTTTGAAGGCGACTATAAGGAAGCGCTGACCGACTTGCTTTGGAAACAGCTGATGGCAGACAACAACGTCAGCACCCGCCAAGAGCTGGAGGACATGGGTTACGCCACCACCGGTGACCTGGAGCCTATCGAGAATTTCTACCTGGACCCAACGGGAATCACCTTCTATTATAATGTATATGAAATTGCCCCATACGTAATGGGAGCAACCAAAATCACGTTGTCTTATGAGGACATAGCCCCTCTGATGAACGGTAAATTCATTGTATTAAGCAGCGCTATAAAAACAGACGGCGAATAGGAACTGTAATCAATTGTCTATCAACATAAAATTCACAATGGATTTAATACTCAAATATTTCCCGGACCTGACGGAAGAACAGAAACGGCAGTTTGCCGCACTCTACGACCTCTATCTGGACTGGAACTCTAAGATTAATGTCATTTCACGCAAAGATATAGAGAACTTGTACGAACACCATGTGCTGCATTCTCTGGGCATAGCCAAGGTAATCCGCTTCAGGCCGGGGACACAGATTATGGACCTCGGCACGGGAGGAGGCTTTCCGGGAATCCCGCTTGCCATCCTTTTCCCCGAAGTATACTTCCATCTGGTGGACAGCATCGGAAAGAAAGTACGCGTAGCCTCCGAAATAGCCAACAGTATCGGGCTGAAAAACGTCACCTTCCGTCATGCCCGCGCAGAAGAGGAAAAGGGAAGTTCGACTTTGTGGTGAGCCGTGCCGTGATGCCACTGACAGACCTACTGAAGATTATCCGCAAGAACATCTCCTCCAAACAGCAGAATGCATTGCCCAACGGACTGATTTGCCTCAAGGGGGCGAATTGGGAAACGAAACCATGCCCGTCAAGAACAAGACCACGTTGTGGGACTTGAAGGAGTTCTTTGAAGAGGAGTTCTTCGAGACAAAGAAAGTAGTATATGTAGGGGGATAAATCTAAATACATAATATGAAAATAAAGAGATTCGAATTTAATATGTTCCCGGAGAACTGTTATGTGCTTTGGGACGAAACCAATGAAGCGGTCGTCATTGACCCGGGCTGTTTTTATGAGGAAGAAAAGCAGGCCTTGAAAAACTTCATCATCAAGAATGGGCTGAATGTGAAACATCTGCTGAATACCCATCTGCATCTGGACCATATCTTCGGCAATCCTTTCATGCTGAAAGAGTTCGGCCTGAAGGCCGAAGCCAACCAGGCCGATGAGTTCTGGATTGACGAAGCGCCGAAACAAAGCCGCATGTTCGGCTTCCAACTGCAGGAAGCCCCCGTGCCCCTGGGCACTTATCTGCACGATGGAGACATCATCACCTTCGGCAATACGGAACTGGAAGCCATCCATGTGCCGGGACACTCGCCGGGCAGCCTGGTGTACTATTGCGCGGCAGACCACTGCATGTTTTCGGGGGATGTGCTGTTTCAAGGCAGCATCGGCCGTGCCGACCTTGCCGGCGGCAACTTCGACGAACTGATAGAGCATATTTGCAGCCGTCTGTTCATCCTGCCCAACGACACGATTGTCTATCCCGGACACGGAGCACCGACTACCATAGGAATAGAAAAAGCGGAGAATCCGTTCTTCCGGTAAATATACAGCAAACTTTTAAATCATTACAGCCATGAAAAACGACCTATTGGCCTACCGCCACATCGGCATCAGCGAAAAAGACGAGGAGAAGATGCTCCAAAATAGGAGTGAAAAGCCTGGACGAGCTGATTGATAAAACCATTCCTGCCAACATCCGCCTGAAAGAACCGCTGGCTCTGCCCAAGACAATGACGGAGTACGAATTCGGACAGCACATTGCAGGACTGGCTGCCAAAACAAACTTTACACAACCTATATCGGTATGGGATGGTACAATACCATCACTCCTGCCGTTATCCAACGGAATGTATTCGAGAACCCCGTTTGGTACACTTCCTATACCCCCTATCAGACCGAAGTCTCACAAGGACGCCTGGAAGCTCTGATGAACTTCCAGACTGCCGTATGCGACCTCACCGGCATGCCCCTTGCCAACTGCTCCCTGCTGGACGAAGCGACTGCCGCAGCCGAAGCCGTGACGATGATGTACGCCCTGCGTCCGCGCGACATGCAGAAATCGGGTGCCAACGTGGTATTTGTAGACGAAGCCGTCTTCCCGCAGACACTGGCGGTAATGACTACCCGCGCCATTCCGCAAGGTATCGAGCTGCGTATAGGAAAATACCATGAAATGGAATTCACGCCGGACATCTTCGCCTGCGTACTGCAATATCCCAACGCCGCCGGCAACGTGGAAGATTATCGCGCCTTCGTGGAAAAAGCCCATGCGGCCAACTGCAAAGTGGCCGTTGCCGCCGACATTCTGAGCCTCGCCCTGCTCACCCCTCCGGGAGAATGGGGAGCTGACATCGTCTTCGGAACCACACAACGGCTCGGTACACCGATGTTCTACGGCGGGCCGTCGGCAGCCTACTTTGCCACCCGCGACGAGTACAAGCGCAATATGCCGGGACGCATCATCGGCTGGTCGAAAGACAAATACGGCAAGCTGTGCTACCGCATGGCGCTGCAAACCCGCGAGCAGCACATCAAGCGTGAAAAGGCGACTTCCAACATCTGTACCGCGCAGGCACTGCTGGCTACAATGGCAGGCTTTCTATGCCGTATATCATGGTCCGGAAGGTATCCGCACCATTGCGGAACGCATCCACAGCATTGCCGTATTCCTGGAAAAGAGCATCAACAGACTGGGGTACAAGCAGGTCAATGCACAATATTTCGACACGCTCCGCTTTGCACTGCCCGACACCATTTCGGCACAGCAGATACGTACCATCGCTCTAAGCAAGGAAGTGAACCTGCGTTATTTCAAGAATGGAGATGTAGGCATGAGCATTGACGAAACTACGGATATAGCTGCCGTCAATGTACTGCTCTCCATCTTTGCCATTGCCGCCGGAAGGGATTGGGAAAAGACAAGCGACGTACCCATGGCAAGTAGCATCAGCGCGGAGATGAAGCGCCAAAGTGCCTATCTGACACACGAAGTATTCAACAAATACCATACGGAAACGGAGATGATGCGCTACATCAAGCGCCTCGATCGTAAGGACATCTCACTGGCACACTCCATGATTTCCCTCGGCTCGTGCACCATGAAACTGAATGCCGCCGCAGAGATGCTGCCGCTCAGCCGTCCGGAATTCATGAACATGCATCCCCTGGTGCCCGAAGACCAGGCCGAAGGTTACCGCGAACTGATAAGCAACCTCAGTGAAGAGCTGAAGATAATTACCGGCTTTGCCGGTGTCAGCCTGCAACCCAACTCCGGTGCGGCAGGCGAATATGCAGGACTTCGTATCATCCGCGCTTATCTGGAAAGTATCGGACAGGGACACCGCAACAAAATACTGATACCGGCATCCGCACACGGCACCAACCCGGCATCTGCCATCCAGGCAGGCTTTACCACCGTGACCTGCGCCTGCGACGCACAAGGCAATGTGGATATGGCCGACCTGCGCGCCAAAGCGGAAGAAAACAAGGCGGACCTCGCCGCCCTAATGATCACCTACCCTTCCACACACGGTATCTTTGAAACGGAAATTGTGGAAATCTGCCACATCATACACGCCTGCGGTGCGCAGGTATATATGGACGGTGCCAATATGAATGCCCAAGTAGGCTTGACGAATCCCGGCTTTATCGGTGCGGATGTCTGCCATTTGAATCTGCACAAAACGTTCGCCTCTCCTCACGGTGGCGGCGGACCGGGCGTAGGTCCCATCTGCGTGGCAGAGCATCTGGTTCCGTTCCTTCCGGGACACAAATTGTTCGGCAATGCCGCCAACCAGGTGTCCGGAGCTCCTTTCGGCAGTGCAGGTATCCTCCCATTACTTACGGCTATATCCGCATGATGGGAACAGAAGGGCTGACACGGGCCACAAAGATAGCCATCCTCAGCGCCAATTATCTGGCAGCTTGCTTCAAGGATACCTACGGCATTGTATATACCGGTGCTACGGGCTTTGTGGGTCATGAAATGATATTGGAATGCCGTAAGGTGCACGAAGAGACGGGCATCAGCGAAAATGACATCGCCAAGCGTCTGATGGACTATGGCTATCATGCGCCCACCCTTTCTTTCCCGGTTCATGGAACATTGATGATTGAACCGACGGAGGCGAAAGCCTTGCCGAACTCGACAACTTTGTCCACGTGATGCTGACCATCTGGGACGAGATTCAAGAGGTGAAGAACGGCGAAGTCGACAAGACGGACAACGTGCTGGTGAATGCCCCGCATCCCGAATACGAAGTGGTAGCCGACACATGGGAGCACAGCTATACCCGCCAAAAGGCAGCCTACCCGATAGAAAGCGTGCGCGAAAACAAGTTCTGGGTGAACGTGGCACGTGTAGACAACACGTTGGGAGACCGTAAACTGTTGCCCACATGCTATGGATGCTTCGACTGATGAAAGAAAGCGTAACGGACTATTTTATAGTAAAAAAGAAGAAACCATCAATTCCATCTCCCATGGCATCGGCATTGCCATGGGAGTAATTGTAAGTGCACTATTCCTGATAAAATGCTACCAGGCACAGAACCTTTGGGCAGCATGCGGCGTATGGCTCTATCTGTTCGGCATGGGCGGCTCCTATCTTGCCTCCACACTTTACCACTCCCTGAAACATCATAATCCGTGGAAACGGCGCTTGCGGCATTGGGACCATGCAGCCATCTATTGGCACATTGCAGGCAGTTACTCCCCCATCACACTCATTGCATTGAGAGGGACGGCGGTTGGGGCTGGGACTGTTCGGCTTCGTCTGGCTATGCGCCATCATCGGCACTGTTGTCAGCTTCCGCAAGATGGAGGAGCACAGTTACGTGGAAACAGTGTGTTACATCCTGATGGGACTGTCCGTACTGGTAGTATTCAAGCAGCTTTTCGCCCTCTCCCCTACAGCCTGCTACTGGATTATTGCCGAAGGAGTATGCTACATCACGGAGCTGCTTTCTACCCTTGCGCAAGGCACGGTACATGCATTCGGTTTTCCATTTCTTTGTATTGGGCGGTTCAGCCTGCCACATGGTGGCTGTATGGGACATACTGGTGAAGATGCTGTAAGCAAACGGCAAGCGCACAACCGCTAAAAGAAGTTAATAAGTATCTCTTTCCCTTGCTTTTCTCCATAACTTACCCTACGTTTGCAGTGTTGTACATCAGTACAACACTAATAAAGTTATGATAACGATAGAGAACACAAGCTACGGATACAAGTCCAATCCACTTATTTTCAACAACATATCTTTGGAAATAGGAAACGGTATATATGGACTTCTGGGAGAAAACGGCGTAGGCAAAACGACGCTGATGCATCTCATCTGCGGACTACTCTTTCCCAAAACGGAAAGTGCAGCATAGACGGAAGAAACACGGCAGAGAGACAGTCCGAAGGGTTGGCCCGTTACTTCTTCCTGCCCGAAGAGTTGCAGATGCCTACCGAAAGCATTGCCAGCTTCGCTGCACGCCATTCCGTATTCTATCCACATTTCAATCAGGAAGAATTCAAGCTGAACCTGGAAGAGCTGAAAATCAACCGGAAACAAAACTCTCTTCCGTCTCCTACGGACAACAGAAGAAGGCAATGCTGGCATACGCCTTTGCCCTGCATACTCCATACATCCTGCTCGACGAACCGACAAACGGGCTGGACATCACCTCCCGCCAAGCCTTGAAACGTATCATCAGCCGCAGCATCGACGATGAAAGCACGCTGCTCATCTCCACCCATCAGGCGCACGACTTCGAGAATCTGCTGGACCATCTCGTCATCCTTGGCAAAGGCGAAATATTACTGAACCGTTCGCTGGACGAAATCAGTAACCGGCTTCTCTTTGCCCGTACGGACATCCTGCCGGCAGAAAGCATCTACAGCGAACAAGACTTGTCGGGCCATTTCTCCATTCTCCCCAACGAGGACGGAGAAGAGAACACACCGGACATCGAACTGCTGTATAAAGCGGTGCTGCAACAACCGGAAAAGATAAAGAGCATGTTTCAATGAAAATCCATCATACAAACAGAACTATGAACGCAACTTTTAATCTGAAACGCTTCCTGCTACTGGAACAATATAAAAGGAATGAGACCGGCAGACACCTGCTTTGGTCGGCAGCCGTCGTATCGTTCATCTGCATCCTGTGCATCCTCTACGACATAAACCGCGGTGGAAGTTACTACGGCAAACATACCTCTGCCACCGAATTCTCCCGCTACGTACTATGGTTTATCCTCATGGCCCCCTGCCTGCTGGAAACAAATTTCAGCAAACACAGCTCCACTCTCGATATACTGCTGCCGGCATCGGCATTCGAGAAGTTCCTGCATATCTGGATAAAATACCTGCTGCTGCTTCCCCTATTCTGCAGTCTGCTGATAGCCTGCCTCAAAGGTCTGCTGTCCTTAAGCGGCAGCGAGTTCCTGCAGTATTTTGCAACGCACATCACGATGTTCCGGATACACAACACCCAGATACTGACCTATGTAATCCTGCATGCTTCCGCCTTCATCGGATACTTCGCCTTCAGCCGGCAAGTCCTGCTGAAAAGTTTCACCATCTTTGTAGGCTCCATTGCCGTCTGCATAGGAATTGTAACTTTTGTGGCCTCCCTCATGCCCGAAGCCAGAGCGGACGGATACTGGATGGATAACATTGCCACATGGCCCCACACCAACTATCCGCTGTCGGCCGGTGCACAAGCCATCGTGACTTTCTGCAATTATGCGGCTCCTATCAGTGTGCTGCTCGGTTCATGGGCATCGAGCTACTTCCTGCTCAAAGAAAAACAACTGTAGCCTATGGACTTCAAGACCAACAAGCCGATATACCAGCAGATTGTAGACTTCTGTTTCAGCAAGATTCTCACCCGCGAATGGCGGGCGGAAGAGCGGGTGGTATCCGTGAGGGAGCTCTCCACACAACTGGCAGTGAACTCGCGCACCGTGTTGAAGGCCTATGAATACCTCCAGACGGAGGACATCATCTACCCGGAACGGGGAATGGGGTTCTACCTCTCCAAAGATGCGGTGAAGAAAGTGATGCGAATACAGAAGAAAGAGTTTTTTGAAAACCAGCTTGCCGACATGTTCCGCAGCATGGAGCTGCTCAGCATCAGTATAGAAGAAATAACAGAACGATATAACAAACTTAAAAAAGACGGTTCATGAAGAGATACGCAAAGACTGCATTATGGATTACCTTCGGACTCCTCTTCGGACTTACGATTGTCAAAGTTTCGACACTGATGTACGAGATTTATTTCTTCATGCATTCCTGACTTTCATCGGACAGACGAGGAAAGTATAAACAACTGACATACAAGCCTCAACATCTTTCCTTAACGGAAGGAGTGGCTTTTGCATCCCTATCCAACAGTAACAGACTAATACAAACGATTATGAAAACCAAACTTTTTTTACTATTGCTTGCCCTCTCCGTACTCCGTACGCAGGCACAGAGCCTCTCCATCAAAGGACGCGTCACGGACACTTCGCAAGAGGCAATTATAGCCGCCAATGTGTCATTATGGACCATAGACTCTACTTTGGTGACCGGAGTAACCTCGAATGCACAAGGCAAGTTCGCCCTCCCTAAAATCAAGGCAGGCGATTACCGCCTTTCCATCTCCTTCATCGGCCTCCAAAGTGAAAACATACTGCTGAAACTGAATAAAAGCCTCGACCTGGGCAATGTACAGTTGCAGGAAGATGCCGTAAGCCTCGGTGAAGTGACGGTATCTGCCAGCAATGTGCTGCAGCGGGTAGACCGGCAAATCATCTTGCCTTCCGAAAGCCAGCTGAAACGCTCGTTCGGTGCCTACGACCTGCTGAACAATCTCGGCATTGCCCGTCTGCAAGTGGACAATCTGAGCAACAGCATGAGCGTCAGCGGTGGTGGGGCCGTACAAACCCGTATCAACGGCATTAAAGTGACAGACAAGGAGATAGCGGCCGTCAGAGCCAAAGACGTACTGCGTGTGGAGTTCATCGAAGACCCCGGCAAGCAGTACGGAGACGATGAACTGGGCGCCGTAGTCAACATTATCCTGCGCCGCCGCGAAACGGGCGGTGTTGTGAACTTCCAACTCTCCGATTCGCCCCACACCCTATGGGGAGAGAATTTCCTGAGCGCGAAGTTCAATTACAAGAACTCCGAATGGGGCATCGACTACTTCAACAAGAACGGCAAGTATCACAGCCGCCTCGAATCCCATGAAACCTTCTATCTGGGCGACCGCACCATCGACCGCATCAAGGAAGGCATCGAAGACGAGTCTCCCTCCCTGAGCTTCATCAACAACCTGAATCTGACGTACAATCTGACGAAAGCGGACAAATATGTATTCAATGCCATCTTCCGTAACAACCTCAGCAATGCCCCCTACCAGAATGAGCTGAACAAGATGTGGGCAGCGGGCAGCACGGAGTCCATCTATTCGTACGTCAACAACCACACATCCAGCTACTCTCCGGCGCTCGACCTTTACTTCCAGCATACCCTGCCCCATCAGCAGAGCATCCAGGTGAATGTAACGGGAACGCTCATCCATACCAAGAACAACCGGAAATACAAGGAGTACAAGGACGAGAACGCACCGCTGGCAGACATCCAGACATTAGTGGACGGCGACAAACGCTCCGTCATCGGCGAAGCCATTTATGAAAAGAACTTCAAGGAGGTGAAGCTGAGCGACGGTGTCCGCCACTATCAGATGCGGACGGAGAATGAGTATAAAGGTTCCAATCCCACCACTTCGAAGATGGACCAGTCGCAGACATCCGCTTTCTTCGAGGTGCAGGGCAAGGTAAAGGACTTCAGCTATGCGGGCAGCGTAGGCATGACACGTGCCTGGTTCAAGGAGAGCGAGGAAGAGCATGCTTACTATACCTTCACGCCCACCGTGCGGTTGAGCTATAATCTGAAGAAGGCGGGATTCCTGCGCTACCGGTTCAACATCAGTCCTGCCATACCGTCGCTCGGCTCGCTGACGGATGTAGAGCAGGCGATGGATACGATACAGATAGTCCGCGGCAACCCGTTACTGAAAACGTATCAACAGTTCACGAACTCCTTGTCTTACAGCTATTCGAAGAAGCAGTTCAACGCCAATCTGAGCGTGCGCCACCAGTATTATGACAATCCCATCATGGAAAGCATCTTCGTGGAGGACGGCAAACTGATACTGAAAGATGAAAACCAGCGGTCGTTCCAAAGCCTGAATGCGGAACTGATGGTCGGCATTAACGGCGCTACGCTGTTCGGGCTGAAGGATTTCCTGACGCTTTATGCTTCGGGAGGATATACGCGCAGTTGGTCGGAAGGTTTGAACTATAGCCATATGTACGATGAATTCTATTACAGCGTGATGGCGCAAGTGCAATATAAAGACTTCTCGCTGCTCGGGCAGTTCCGGAAAGTGCAGAACAATTTCTTCGGCGAAACCATCAAGAAGAACGAAAACCAGACGGCATTCATGGCAATGTACACCCGGCGGAACCTTCAGGCGGGAATCGGCATTATGTTTCCTTTCACCAATAACTATAAGGTGGGAAAAGAAAGAATCAGTGAAGTGGCTCCTTTCCGTTCCGAAACATTCGTCAGGGAGACGGGACAGATGGTCGTACTGCGCATGGGCTATACATTCGAGTTCGGACGCAAGCACAAGGCAGGCAACAAGGGGCTGAACAACAGTGATACGGACAGCGGCATCATCAATATGCAGCGATAACCCATTTCCTCTGTGAAGAGGAAGCCCAACGGAGAGTGGCGGAATTATACGTTATTTTGCTTCATGTATGATTAATTACCTGACCGCCACCTCTCCTGCGGGTATCTCTGTTTAGCGGATGATGGTCACCGTACCTTCCTTCACCTTTTTCTCCTTCACCGGAGCATCGGCGGGAGCATATCCCAGGGCTGCGCAGCCATATACCTTATGGCTCTCGGGTACACCCAGCTTTGTCAAGAAAGCGCGGACATCGGGGTCGTCGCAGGTCTGCCCCAACTGGTTAATCCAGCAGGAACCGATGCCGAGGGACTTGGCTGCAAGAAAAATGTTCTCCAAGGCGCAGGCACAATCCATACCGGCCCACCACTTGTCCGGCTCATTGGAGACAATGACCAACGTGGGGGCATGATAGTAGCAACAATAAGTCTGGCTGTGTCCACGCTCCCGTGTATGGAGGTCGTCACTCTTGGCAAAGGCACCTTTGATTTTATCGTTCAGCTCTTCCAGCACCTCCTTATTCTGGATGGCGGTAAAGTGCCACGTCTCCAAATGCATACCACTGGGAGCATAGGTAGCCGCCTCAAGGATAAGGTTCAAATCTTCTGCGGAAACTTGCTGTTCCGTATAGGCACGGACGCTGCGGCGTGCCTTGATGGTTTGTAATGTCTCGTTCATTTATTTATTTATTTGAGAATTGATAGTTGATAATGCACATCAGTACGTGTTCAGTGGGGCTGTTTCACCGTTTCACCAGCCCAATCTTTACATTCAGCTTGAAGTACCAGACGCCGTTCTCGCGCTCCAAGAAGCCGTATTTATCTTTCTCTACGGCACCTTTCTCCAAACGCGTATTCTGATAGAGGAAGTCTGCAAAGACCTGCGGACGGGATTTGTGGTAGCAAAGTACCTGCCCGCTGCCGTCCGTCAGGAAGATGCCTTCGACGGCAGAGTCCGTACCGTTATAAATTTTGGCAGGGCGCATGCCGAGGGCAAGTGCCAGCAGGAACTGCTTCATCTTGAACTCGTAGAAGCGGTGCTTGTTTATCAACTCGTCCTTTATCTTCAACGGATTCATCTCCTTGATGCGCTCCGTCAATTCGCTGATGCGGGTGATGCCGTCCAAGTGCATCAAGCGTACCATCTCGGCAAGCATGCGGGGGAAGTGGAGGTCTATCATCAGCAAGTTGCAGCGGAACACGCGGTCGGCAACGTCGGCATACTTCAGCACGCCGCCCAGTCGCTCAATCATCATCATGCGTTCTGCCACTTCCGTAGGAGATTCCGGCAGGGCATTCACCTTGTTCACCGTGGGCACGGCAAACTTGACACCGCTTTGCTCCAGCTTCAGATTCGCCGTGCGCCCTCCGTCCAGCAACGGATTCATCGGGGTAAGACGACAACGGACATTGAAGCCCGTTAGAGGTGCTTCGGGATGCCAGAAGGCAACGGAGAAGTCGGTACGGTCCTCCGTCTTTGCTTCCAGGTCGAAGATGTTGATAGCATCCAAAAAGGCTTCCAAACCTTCGGACACTTCCACTTCCTCGCCCGAAACGTTCTTCAGCAGATGCAGAACCAACTCTGCCGCATCACCAAAGTCTTCGCGGGGGAAACGCAGTTCCTCCTTCTCGCCCGGAACAAACGAACCGTCCTTCCCGGCAGTTCCGCTGACAACGCGCACTTCCTGCGCTTCGATATAGTAACGGCGCGTACCGTCATGCTCTTCCCTCTGTATCAAGGCAACGGGCCAGCGCAGGGTTTCGTCTTTTTCAGCTTTCGGTGTACCCAGTGACACGGCTCCATCCGCCAGCAGGCGAAAGAAGGTGTAGAGCTCGCCCAGTTCTCTTTTTGTTGCACTAAATGCCATAAACTTTCTTTTGTTTAAAGGAGGGAGTCAGCCTTTCATAAGGAGTGATGCCGTTTCCGCAAAGAAAACAGTCTGTTCCGAAGGACAAAACAACTTGTTCCGTTAAAGGAAACGAACAACTTCCCTATTGAAAGGGGCTCTTATCCCATTTGTTGTATTATTCAAACCTCAATGTTTCTACTTTCTCCAACCGTGCCCGCAACTTCGGCATCATGGACTGACGGATGCGGAGCGTCATACGGCAGTCCATATCATACGACTGTTCCAGAATTTCCGGCTCCTCCTCCTTCACCACCCGCATCACATCGTTCATGAAGGGGTATTCGAAGAGGAAAGTCACCGCCTCATCTACCGTCTTTTCAATGATGGTGGCAGCGGCAATGGCTTCGGCGGCAGCAGCCTTATAAGCTACAATCAGTCCACTCGTACCCAACTTGATACCGCCGAAGTAGCGCACTACGATGACGAGAATATCCGTCAGTTCGTTGGAATTGATTTGTCCCAGAATCGGCTTGCCTGCCGTACCCGATGGCTCGCCGTTGTCGTTGGCACGGAAGTCCTTCCGCTCATGGCCCAACATGTAGGCGTAACACACGTGGCGGGCGTCGTAGTATTTCTTCTGGTAAGTTTCCAGATGCGCCTTCACCTCCTCTACTGTACGCACCGGCAGGGCAATAGCAATGAACTTGCTGCGCTTTTCAGTGTAAATGCCCTCGGAAGGGGCAACGATGGTTTTATACGTATCTTCGCTCATGCTGCAAAGATAATGCAAACCGAAGAGAGAACTTTCATGCTTGTATGAAAAAGAAATGAAATTTTGTATATACCTTTGTAATTGTACAACTTGTCATCCGAAGCATGACGAAATTATAAAAGACCGCATTTATGAAAAAGATAGTGATTGCCCTTGATTCCTTTAAAGGATGTCTCACCTCGGCAGAAGCCGGAGAAGCTGCCGCCCAAGGGGTACATGCCGCATGTCCCGAATGCCGGACCATCGTGCTCCCCGTGGCCGACGGTGGAGAAGGCATGCTCGACGTCCTGCTTGCAGCCAGTAACGGAAAACGTATCACCGTCCGTGCCCACGACCCGTTGATGCAACCGTGCGATGCCAGTTACGGCATCTCCGGAGACGGCAATACCGCATTCGTAGAAATGGCTGCCATCAGCGGCCTGCCACTGGTTCCTGCCGACAAAAGGAATCCGATGAAAACCACCACCTTCGGAACGGGCGAACTGATACACGATGCCTTGGAACGGGGATGCCTCCGTTTCGTCATCGGACTTGGAGGGAGCGCCACGAACGATGCCGGTCTGGGAATGCTGCAAGCATTGGGATTCCGTTTCTTCGATAAAGAAGGACACGAAGTGGGAAGCATGGAAAAAGGCATCGCCCTATGCGGTGCCCTTCTATCGGAAATCAGCTCCATAGACAGCTCTTCTGCCCATCCCGCACTGAAAAAGGCATGTTTCACGACGGCGTGTGATGTACGCAATCCTTTCTTCGGTCCCAATGGAGCAGCCCACGTATTCGCTCCCCAAAAAGGAGCAGACGCGGATATGGTGAAGGAACTGGATATTGCCATGCAGCATCTTTCAGACGTCATATTCCACACTACCGGCAAAGACGTATCCTTGCATCCCGGTGCCGGTGCGGCAGGCGGTATGGGGGGCGGTCTCCACGCATTTCTGGATGCACAGTTGAAACCCGGCATAGAGCTTCTTTTGGAAACTCTGGACTTTGCAGAAAAGATTAAGGATGCCGACCTCCTCATCACCGGAGAAGGGAAATCGGACCGGCAGACTCTTATGGGGAAAGTACCTTCGGGCATCTTGCAGGAAGCAAGGAGGCAACATATTCCCGTCATCCTGCTGGCAGGAGCGATAGAGGATGCCGGGATACTGAATGCAGCCGGATTCCGGGGCGTATTCTCCATTACCCCCTCTCCCATCTCTTTGGAGCAGGCCATGCAACCCGAGTTTGCTCAAGAAAATATCCAAAGGACAGTGGAGCAAATTTGCCGGATTTTCTTTTAACTCCCTCTAACTCCTTTAACATACCGATAGCACCAGATACCGACCACGTCGGCAATCAGCCAGCCGATGGGGATGGACCACCAGATGCCTGTCACCCCAATCTCAGGTATCGAAGCAAGCCAGTAAGAAAGAACTACACGGGTGCCCAGCGACAGCACGGTCAGCACAACAGACATGCCCGGCATACGGATGGCCCGGTAGTATCCGTACAGCAAAAACAAGATACCGATGCCACAGTAGAAAGCACCTTCAATGCGTAGGTACGCCACTCCCACCGCAATAATCTCCGTTTCGTCCGGACGGACAAAGATAAGTATCAACGGTTTGGCAAAGATGAAAACCAATACGGACACAAGGAGCGAAAAAACAACAGCCGTGACAAATGCACTGCGAACACCCCGGTGGATACGGTCGTAACGTCCGGCCCCGAAGTTCTGTGCAATAAAGGTGGAAAAGGCGTTCCCAAATTCCTGCACGGGCATATAGGCGAAAGAGTCAATCTTCACAGCTGCCGCAAAAGCTGCCATTACCGCTGTTCCAAAGCTGTTGACAAGTCCCTGTACCATCAGGATTCCCAGATTCATCACCGACTGTTGGATGCAAGTCAGTGTAGAGAAGGAAGCTATTTCCTTCAAGCAAGTACGGTCAAAACACATATCTTCATGATGCCATCGCAGTTCCGGACGCCTTCTGTAAGTATAAATGATGATGCCCAGAGCAGCTACTCCTTGAGCGAGGACAGTGGCCGCAGCCGCACCCTGAATCCCCCAATCCAGTTGTAGGATAAAAAACAAGTCGAGCGCTATATTCAGAACGACAGAAACTGCCAGAAACCAAAGCGGAGTGACAGAATCCCCTACTGCACGCAGCAGAGATGCGTAGAAGTTATAGATAAAGGTGAAAACTATACCGCAGAAGATTATCCACAAGTAGCTGCGCATCATGCCGTATATGTCTTGCGGGACCTGCAACAGCCGGAGAATAGGGTCGAGCCAGATAAAAACGGCTACATTCAGTATCAATGTCACGATACCTATCAGTACAAACGAACTGAATATGCTACGACGCAGTGCTACATGGTTTCCGGCACCATAATGTAAAGAGAACACAGTGCCACTGCCCATCGCCAGTCCCAGCAAAACGGATATAAGGAAAACCATCAATGTGTATGCCGAACCGACCGCCGCCAACGCCCCTGCACCAATGCATTGGCCTACAATGAGCGTATCTGCAATGTTGTAGCATTGCTGAAAAGACCCTACCATCATGGGTAGGGTAAAATGTAATAAAGTACCGGTTATGCCTCCTTGAGTGAGGTCTCCTTTCCGTAGCATCCTGCTTTTGTTTTAAGAGTTTCATTTCCGGGTACAAAGATACAAAACCCTCCAACAAATCATCTGGACTCGACGAAGAAAGAGGCATGTAATAAAAAGCAGAGGGTTAACCTCTGCTCTCCATACTGTTTTTGTCAGGATTCAGAATCTTTACGACCTGACGAACATCTCTCTTGTCTGCATTACCGTAAAGGCCAATCTGTTGTCCGGGTACTGTTCCCTTTTCATGTTCTGCCTGGGACAATGCTACTTTCGGGTCAATATGCCCTGCTTTCTTATCTATATTCATACCTATTGAGTTTTTCTAAATTCTTATATGAGAACAAGATAAAAAAGCAAATTGTTCAGCAGTGTCACGAGATATTTAGTAATTCCACTTCAAATATCAGTGTGGAATACGCCGGAATGGGTCCACTGGTACGTGTACCGTATCCCATGGTGTAAGGGATATATACAATCCAACGACTTCCGGGATGCATTCGTAGCAAGGCAATCTGCCAGCCCTCAATCACTTCATTCAGACGAAAAGCCTCCGGACACTTCCGTTTCCACGAATTATCGAACTCACGCCCATTGATAAGAGTGCCTTTATAATGCACAGATACTACACTGTTGAGACGTGGTGTCGGACCGTCTCTGCCTTCCTCCAATACCCGATAAAGTATGCCGCAAGGCAATTCCTTGATTCCTTCTGCCGTACGCAACTGCTCCAGAAACTGTTCGTTCTGCAATTTATATTCTTCTTTTCTACTCATATTGACTTTTCAATACTTTACAATAATTTGTGCACTGCTTTCTTGCAGTTCCGCATATCCTTTTCCGTCAGCTCAGGATGCTTCTTAGTACCTCCCTCTCAATGGTTTTCACAATCTTGAAACCACTCCATTTCAGAATCTCCCTGAAAGCTTTCACCACACCGTGCGTCTGATTATAGAGAATATTGAAAGGATAAGGGGTAGTACAAGTGCTTACCACAATCGCTTTCTTGCCCTTATGAAGCGGAAGGGGCATTCCCCAGGAGTTCTCCCCCATCATACCGTAAACCATACGGTCGAAAAGCACTTTCACTTCTCCCGGCATGTTTCCCCAATAGCAAGGGGCACCGATTATCACTGCATCGGCTTCTTTCATAGACTGCAACACTCTCTGTGCCCCATCCTCGGGCAGACAACACTTCAATGAACTGCGACACTTCATGCAACCGATGCAGGGATGTACCTGCAACTGTGGAACGTCTATATAAACTGTTCCAACTCCGCAGCCTTCAAGTTCCTGCTTCATCAGCTCCAACATTTTCGACATGTTGCCATGACGACGAGGACTACCGTTAAGAATCAATACCTTCATTGTATACTCTCAATTTTTCGGCAAAGGTCGGCATTTTCTACATAATAACCTTATTATTCTGTTTTAATCCGAAAAAAACGGGGATGTCTTTTAGTGGAAGACATCCCCGTTTCAGTTTATATCAATTCATTTAGTCCAGTTTATGAATCACCAACCCCGAACGCAACTTCGGCTCAAACCAAGTTGTCTTGGGAGGCATGATGTTGCCCGTATCGGCGATGTCCATCAGCTGCTTCATGGAAACGGGATAGAGGGCCAATGCCACTTTCATCTCACCACTGTCCACCCGCTTCTTCAACTCTCCCAGACCACGGATGCCGCCTACAAAGTCAATACGCTTGTCGGAACGGAGGTCTTTGATGCCGAGCACTTCATCCAGTATCAGATTGGAGGAGATGGTTACATCCAGTACTCCAATGGGGTCGTTATCATTATAAGTACCCGGTTTGGCAGTAAGGCTGTACCACTTTCCGTTCAAATAGAGGGAGAAGTTATGCAGTTCGGACGGCTTATAGATGTCCTCACCTTTCTCCTCCACGATGAAATTCTTGCCCACAGCAGCCAGAAACTCTTCGGGAGTCATGCCGTTCAAGTCCTTCACCACCCGGTTATAGTCAATAATAGTCAACTGGTTGGCAGGGAAGCACACAGCCATGAAGTAGTTGTACTCTTCGTCACCACGGTGATTGGGATTTTGCTTGGCTTTCTCCGCACCCACCAAAGCGGCAGCGGCACTGCGATGATGCCCATCGGCAATGTAGAGAGCGGGCATTTGGGCAAACTCTTGGGTAATGGCATCAATGTCCTCCTGCTTGTCTATAATCCAGAAGGTATGGCCGAAGCCGTCACCCGGAGCGATAAAGTCGTATACCGGTTTCCCCGCTGTATAACGGGAAATGACGGCATCCAGTGCAGCGTTATCGGGATAGGCAAAGAATACGGGCTCAATGTTGGCATTGTTCACGCGGACATGTTTCATGCGGTCTTCCTCCTTGTCACGACGGGTCAGTTCATGTTTTTTGATGACCCCGTTCATATAATCGGGAACATAGGCACCGACAACAAGACCGTACTGTGTCTTGCCGTTCATGGTCTGGGCATAGACGTAATAGTTTTCTTTATCGTCCTGCACCAGCCAGCCTTTCTCCTGGAACATACGGAAGTTCTCTGCAGCTTTCTGATAAACACGTTCGTCATGCTCATCCGTACCGACGGGAAAATCAATTTCCGGTTTTATAATATGATAAAGTGACTTTTCATTACCTTTCGCTTCTATGCGGGCTTCCTCTGAATTGAGTACATCATACGGGCGGGAAGCTACTTGTTCTACTAAGTCTTGGGGAGGACGGACTCCTTTGAAAGGTTTAATGATTGCCATGGTAATTAGATGTTTTAATGGAATACTTAGGCGCAGATTACACGGAACTGTACGGAAAATAAAAACTCCGTGAAATCCGCGTAATCCGCGCCTACTAAAAATATTACTTGTTTACGCGGAACTTCTCGCAACCATCTTTCAGGAAGCCTACTATTTGTCTGGCAGCAGCGATACCTGCGTTGATATTTGCTTCAGCCGTCTGGGCCCCCATCTTTTTCGGTGTAGCGAAATAACGGCCGGCAAACTTGGCTGCAAATGTTTCATTGGCAGCAGGCATAATGTCGGTCATGTATTTCAAGTCGGTGCGTTCTTCCATCAGTTTGATTAATTCCGCTTCATTGATCACTTCCTTACGGGCTGTGTTCACCAGCAGTCCGCCCTTCGGCATCTTGTTGACCAATTCATAGTTGATGGAATTTTTAGTTTCAGCCGTAGCAGGAATATGCAGGGAAACGACGTCGCAAGTAGAGTAAAGCTCTTCAGCAGAACCCACAGCTTTCACACCATCTTTTTCGATAACTTCTTTCGGGCAGAAAGCGTCAAAAGCATAAATATCCATGCCGAAGCCTTTGGCAATACGGGCTACGTTGCGGCCTACGTTACCATAAGCGTGGATACCTAACTTCTTGCCCATCAGTTCAGTACCCGAAGTCCCGTTATAGAAATTGCGGACAGCCATCACCATCATGCCAAAAGCCAGTTCGGCTACTGCATTGGAGTTCTGTCCCGGAGTATTCATAACACACACATTGTGTGCAGTAGCTGCTTCCAGGTCCACATTATCATAACCGGCACCGGCACGCACCACAATCTTCAGTTCCTTGGCGGCATCCAGCACTTCGGCATCAATAATATCACTGCGGATAATGATTGCGTTAACGTCCTTTACAGCTTCCAGTAGTTTAGCTTTTTCACCATATTTTTCCAGCAATACCAGTTCATAACCTGCTGCTTCTATTTCTTTACGGATACCGTCTACTGCAACTTTTGCAAACGGCTTGTCTGTTGCTACTAATACTTTCATAATTTCATGATATTAAAAAGACTCACCACAGATGACACAGATTATCACAGAGTTTAATCATAAAAACAATCTGTGCAAATCTGCGTAATCTGTGGTGAAAAACAATATTATTAATGAAGTTTCTCAAATTCCTGCATGCAGTCAATCAAAGCCTGAACGCTTTCCTTCGGCATAGCGTTGTAGCAAGATGCACGGAAACCGCCTACAGAACGGTGTCCCTTAATACCCACCATACCTCTTTCAGTAGCAAACTTCAAGAAGTCAGCTTCGAAGTCTTTGTATTCGGGAGCCATCACGAAACAGATGTTCATACGTGAACGGTCTTCTTTGGCAGCAGTACCCACAAACATTTTGTTACGGTCTATTTCAGCATACAGCATATCGGCCTTTTCGATGGCACGGCGTTCCATTTCCTTCACGCCACCCTCTGCCTTAATCCAGCGCAATGTCTGCAGGGCTGCATAGATGGGGACAACGGGAGGAGTATTGAACATAGAGCCGCTATCCACATGCGTCTGATAGTTCAGCATGGTCGGGATATAGCGGGATACCTTACCCAGCGCGTCATTCTTCACGATGACGAATGTAACACCGGAAGGAGCCAAATTCTTCTGCGCACCGCCATAGATACAAATATATTTAGAAACGTCGATAGGACGAGAGAAAATATCAGATGACATATCGGCCACCATCGGAACGTTTACGTCCAAATCCTCTTTCAGTTCCGTACCGTAGATTGTATTGTTGGTAGTGATGTGGAAATAGTCTGCATCAGCAGGCACTGTATAGTCCTTCGGAATATAAGTATAAGTAGATTCAGCGGAAGATGCCACTTCTACTACCTCGCCGAAAGCCTTGGCTTCTTTCATCGCTTTCTTAGCCCATACGCCTGTGTTCAGGTAAGCAGCTTTTTTTTCGAGGAAGTTGAAAGGTATCATACAGAATTCCAAGCTGGCTCCACCCCCCAAGAATAGTACCGAATATCCTTCGGGGATATTGAGCAATTCTTTGAATAATGCCACAGCTTCGTCCACAACGGGTTGGAAGTCTTTGGCACGGTGGCTGATTTCCATCAGTGAGAGGCCTGACCCATTAAAATCAAGAACGGCTTGTGCTGTCTTCTCAATTACCTCGCGAGGCAAGATAGATGGTCCCGCATTGAAATTATGCTTTTTCATTTGACGTTTGTTTTGGTTATACAATTTCGTTCATTAATGTCTTTCGACTTTGCGAAATTACGGAAATATTTCTTCAAAACAAACCTTTCCTGATGAAATTCTATTTTTAAGCCGCATTTAGCTTACTTTTTAATGGTTTATACAAGATATATGCACCATTTTGTTATCTTTACTTATCAAGGATAATACTTTTAGAGAAACTAAAAGCAAGGCGGTTTCATTACTTCATATTCAAAAGAATAAGCGCAAATAAAATGAATATTTATAAGATAAATCATTTTGCTTCCTCGATAACAGTTTTCATTCCCTTGATTTTTTCACCGCGTACCAGCGTCAACAATTGTTTCATTTTACTGCGGCGCACGGCTACAAAGGCATAGTGTTCCTTTACGTCCACCTGCCCGACATCTTCACGCGCCATCCCTCCTTTTTTATACAAGAAGCCGACAATATCTATCTTGTTCAACTTATCCTTTTTCCCTTTACCTATATATAAGGTAGCCCATCGGGGCTTGGCCGGTTTGGGAAGCGTCTCCGGAAACTCGTACGTTTCGATGTCTTCAGAAATGTACTCGGGTACCCGCTCCTCGGCATGCAGGACAAGATATGCATTTCCCGATGCCTCCCAACGGGCGGTACGTCCATTACGGTGTGTATAGGCTTCCTCGTTTACGGGAGGATGGTAATGCACCACATTCTCAATACCCGGAATATCCAGTCCGCGGGCGGCAAGGTCTGTAGATATCAGCACGGCGCAACTGCCATTACGGAACTTGTAAAGCGCACGTTCGCGGTCGGGTTGCTCCATACCGCCATGAAACATGTCGCAAGGGAACTTCCTGGCTTTCAGGTACCCAACAACACGCTCCACGCTTTCACGATAATTGCAGAATACCAGAGTGGAATGATAGCCGAGAGTACAAAGCAGATTATAGAGGGTCTCCAGCTTGTCCTTCTCCGGAGAAATAACCTTGTGCAGCCGCAAACGCGGAGCAAGAGCTTCCGGAGCAAGAAAATCAAGCTTCATGAGCCGGGAGCCGGAAGACGGGGAATCACCTCCTACTCCGGCAAATTGCGGTATTTCCTCTGCATCGGTGGCCGAGAGAAGCACACGCTTTTTCAGTGAGGGAAGCTGTCCGATAACCTCCGCCATCTCGTCATGGAAGCCGAACTCAAGACACTTGTCGAATTCATCTATCACCAGAGTGACGACAGTGGCGGCATTGAAATTTTCTTTCCTCAAATGGTCGCTCATACGTCCCGGAGTACCGATAATGACGGTGGGATGAATGCCTTTCATTGTCCGGTGTTCTTCCATGGCAGGGCGTCCGCCATAGCAGCTCATAGCTTTGAAAGGAGTTCCCATGGACTTGAACACAGTTTCTATCTGCAAAGCCAATTCGCGTGAAGGTACTAGTACAAGAGCCTGCACACCTTGTATATCCGCTTTCAAGGTCTGTACCAGCGGAAGGAGAAAAGCCAGTGTCTTACCCGAACCGGTAGGCGAAAGAAGCACTAAATCTTGGGCTGATTGATAGGCTTCCTTAGCAGCCTCCTGCATCGGAGTAAGTTCTTGTATCTTCAAATTATGAAGTATATCCGAAAGTTCCATGAATATCTCTTTTTTTAATCAATATGCAAAGATACGGATAAGAAGTCAGTTTCCATCAAAACGAAAACAGCTTTTAAGAAAGCTACCTAAATCATGACATGCCCGTCATACTAAAAGGGGAGACTCTCCTTATAGTTTCTGAAGCTTTTACCAAGCCCAATCGTCAGCACTATAAGTAGCTTCTACAGTCTTCTCTATCTCATTAGGCAGGTTACAGAAGAAGTCGATACCAGTTTCGTACTCCAAATTTTTAATAGAAACGGCATAAACCATAAATTCATCTTTTCCAGGTTTTTCTGGCAATAATTCAGAATGAGGGACTAAAAAAGCGATAGTATGATAAACCCCTGCCTTCTCGCTCAACAGAGCCATGTAATAATAGCTGGGGCAAATGAGTCCGCCAAGTGTCAGCCCGTCGGCATTGGTGGTGGGATAAAGCCCGTCATTGGCTTTCTTCACACCTGTGAAATTGGTAAGCAAACGGTCAGTAGTACCACCTTTCACGACATAAAGTTTGTCGTATGTGCCATTGATGGTGGAACGTCCCCAAGTCTGCACCTGCTTCTCAAGAGCCGCCCAATACTTTTGATTGAAACTCCCTATCTGTGGCGAGATATTACTGTAGTAGAAGGTCTGCTTATTGGCACTTTTACTGTACACACGGTCTTCGCTGGCACAAAGATGCCCCTTGTCGTACCCATCGCTCTTATGCATGGATTCAGTCACCTCCACGCTGTTGTCAATATTGGGGTCGTCTTGATTCCACTCGTTGGCACGCTTCACGTTGTCTTGCGCAGTAATCGGGTCGAAACTGAATGCCACCCAAGCCGAATGCTTCTTGGAAGCGATGTATTCCAAAGAGAAATTGAGTACCTGCCCGGCACCTTCCTCATCAGACACGCCTGCATAGTATTCAATATATTGATTGGTTGCATTGAGAGCTGGGATTTCAAGATTGTCTGCTTTATTGTTATCAGCAATATTGGCATTTTTCACATCTATATCCTCAGAAGCCACATACTCTATGCCCACTTCATTACCGTGAATATAGGCCACGCGGAGCTTGCCCATCTGATAATGATTGTAGCGGTTGAAACGCACCCAATAGCACGTAGAGGGTTTCACCTCAACGCTTTCGCTGAAAGCATCGGCAGACGGAACAACAGTAAGCCCTTCCAGCGACTCACTATTAACAGGAGCAAATGCGTAATTACGCCCGGTAAAAGCTTTGGACTGGATATAGAAAGGGGTGCCGATAGCCTTGGGCTTATACACGTTGAAACCATTGTCGCTCGACTCATAGCCCTTCATCACGTAAGTATCCGAACCCTGCTCGGTAGGTATTATCTCGGGAATGAGCGAAGCCTCTGAAGAATCATCACATCCAGCCAGCCAAATTCCGACCAGCAAAAGAAATAAGTAAGACAGTTTTTTCATCTATGTTTCTAAATTTGATTTTACGATACTAAGAATGCAAATGTGGTAATGGACAGTAAAGTCCATTACCACATTGTCTATTGCACAACCTCAGGAATTATTCCTTCACCACAAAGTTACTCATGTAGAATGTAGGAGCAAATCCAGGATCAGTATTACTTGCATAACGGAATGCCACATATACTTTCTTGCCCACATAGTCAGCCATGGAAGTACGCATTTCGATCTCTTTAGAGCTTGTAGGCCACTCGAACGACAACGGATCACTCCAAGCCGCTCCCTGCAATGCTGCAATCTTCTCTTCCTCAGTAGCAGTAGAAGCCGCAGGGATATAATTTTCGGACACATGTACAGACACTGCGTTCTCAATTTTGCCTCCATACAAATAGTCTGCCGAAGCAGTGAATACCATCTGTGGGGCAATAGCTTCGGTAAGATCTACCTCACCGGTTACAAGCCATGCCTCCGTATCGCGGTTACGCTGATAATAACCGCTTGCCTTGATACGGGTATAACCTGCACCTGCACTCCATACATAATTCATGCCATCAAGCTTCACATTCACAATCTGGGCATCGTTATGAAGTTCACCAGCAAAGTCATTGCTATAATACTCTTTTGCTTCCATCCATTTGCCGTCAGTCTTCAGGAATGCCATTTCAGCAGTTTCCGTTTCGGTATTCTTCTTCACCCATGCAGTGCCATCGAAGCCATATTCATCGGCCATCACATCATACTCCTTATTTCCGAAATAAACTACTGCCTTGACATCCCCGCTCTGTGCGTAAGGGAATGCATTCTTCAGATAAACGGGCAATACGGCATCAGCATCGCTCAAATAGTCCGAACCGGTAGAAACATAATCGGCAGGTTGCATCACACGGATACCGATACTTGCGCTTTCTTCGTAGGCAGTCCAAGCCGAACCGTCATACTGGTAGAGAGCAGAAGCATTTGGCTTCACGTCTGATGCACGGGTAACGGCACGAGCTGGCATTTCAGCTTCTGATTCAGGAATCTCCTTATAAATATCCACACCCTCATAATACCCTGATACGGTACTTGTAAGTGACATATTCTTAAACTCTACAGTAGGCGCACACTCTGTAGTACTCTTATAACGGAAAGCAATGGCTATCTTCTTGCCCTCGTAAGCACTCAGGTCAATATCACCGGAATTTACATAATTCCAATTCTTGCCTTCCGGCCATTGAGGTACATTCAGAGCCTTCCATTCAGCAGTAGCCACATCATCCACATAATCTTCCGAAGCCAGCAATTCAATAAAATCAGCACGATTGTTACCATTCAAGAAATTAATGGCAATATCTACCTTAAGAAGAGGAGCCTTCGCTTTTGCTAAATCTATAATAGGAGAAACCACCCATGCTTCCGATTCAAAATCGCTATCTCCTACATGAGCACTACCCTTCCAACCATATTTACCATCCACCTTCCATACATTAGTTAACGTGCCGGTAAGTTTCACATTTTGAGTAGTGAAACCGCCCTCGTTTCCATTGAACGACTCATTCATATAAATGCCCAACGTAGCATTCGGATAAGAACCGTATGAATAAGAGTTTCCTTTTTCATAGAAATTCAGCTTGATGATTTTGTCCTTTTCCACATTTTTTACATCAAATGCCTTACGGTCATAGTTGTAAGCAAAGCTCCAATCCCCACCCTCGGGTATGGAAGTACTGATGTTGAAACTGTTAAACGTACCACTCTGATAGATGAACTTGCCATCCGGACGTTGCATAGTGAAACCTTTTTCCGTAGGAGTAAGTGTCATGATATGATTGGACACATCGCTGGTGATGAAACCATCCGCAATCTCTACCGGTTCACCCTCCATATAACCATACGTCTTATCCGGGTCTTTGAACTGACCGAAAGGAATCCAAGTATTGTCCTTCGTCGGACCACAATGACATAATTACCTCCTTCGGCATCAATAGAAGTTACTTTCTGGTATACCATTTTCACTGCACCGCCGCCTGTACTGGGCTCGGTCTCCGACCAAGCGTAATTCACTTGGCACATCTCCCGTCTTCGGGTTCTTGATACCTTCCTTCAACAAAGCAGGAAGCTTCTTCAACGTAGAAGGGGTGAGATATTTCACTACCATGCTTTCCCCCCATACTGTAGCGTAATTGTCAGAAGTAAGATCGAAAGTCTGAGCTTCGTTTATCTTCGAGAGATATTCAGGTTGCTCCTTGCCGATATTGTACTGCACCAGCACCTTGGAACCATCTGACAGATATGCGTAGAGCGAATCGACAAATGCAGGCAGATAATCTTCAGGAGCTACCATATCAGTAAACATCTTGGTTTTACCCAGCTGGTTCAATGCCGTAAGATAAGTCTGCCCCTCGGGATCCTTGGCGAGAGCTATCCCTTGGTTCTTCGGCATAGAAGCTATTTTGCCATAATGGGCATCAGCCAATACGAGGGTATCGGTACTGACATCCGTGATGGTTTCTTTTTCATCAAATCCGGGGAAATTATCCTCGTTATAATCGCAGGCCCCAAGTGCAAACAGCGAAGCCAATGCGGTTCCTAATAATATATGTTTTTTCATAAATATGTTCGCTTAGAAATTCAACTTCAATCTTACAGTATAAGTACGTCCCCAACCATAGATAACACGTGTGGCCGTCTCCCAGTCATGGTTACTTCCATCGCGTGCATCGGCTATGTACTCTTGGTTGAACAAGTTGTTCACATTGCCGCTCAGTGTAGCACGAATCTTACCGAAGTCAAAGGTATATCCTGCACTTACATCAAATGTGCTCCATGAAGGAATCTCCCAAGGTTTTTCCACCACGTAAGCCTCTTTTTGAGTGGCTTGGCTCGCATCAATGTCATAATCGGCATAATTGCGTGCAAAGAAGTTCCAGTCTGCATTAAGACGCAAGCCTTTCATTGGGCGGAATGTCACTCCCAAAGCAGCTGTAGTCTGAGCAGAACCGCCCACCTGTACATTATCCATTTCAATGGTATACTTGTACTGATCTACATTACTCATATCTGTCACCACTTCACCACGGCTATTCGCCATAATCTGGCCTTCAGTATTCATCATGAAGCCTTTCGCTGTCCCATTCCAGCGCCAGTCTCCCCAAGAGAACATACCGTTAACTTCCATCCAGCGGAAAGGCGGCAATAAAGTCAAGCTCTATACCCATGTGGTTAGCCTGCGCACCGGTCATGTTCATTGTCCAACGTTGAGAAGCCCGTTTACGTCTTCATAGGATCCGGTATCATATAAAGCCTTGTCTTTCCACATAGTATAATAGGCGTTTACATTGGCTGAGAAATACTGGCTACGATATCCATAACCTAATTCGAAAGAGTAAACTTTCTCATTCTTAGCATCAGGATTACGTTCATGTGAACTCTGAGAATTGATGAAGGTATTATCAAAAATAGGAGCACGGCTGATAAATCCGGTATTGAAGAATACGTTATTGTAATCATCAAGGTTGTAATTCAAACCAGCTTTCACATTGCCTCCCAAATAATGTTTCTTCGAAGACAGCTGTTTGTCACCACTATAATAGAAACGGTCTTTACGCCAATAACTGGTATTTGTAAGACCACCTGAAACAAATGCACTCACTTTATCTTTATTATACTCCAATTGGGCAAAACCACCTTCGTACATCACAAAACCGTCGTAGTCACGACGAATCACATCTCCTACTCCCAACTTCTGGTTTACCCAGGAGGTGACTCCACCATTCACACTATTCTCAGCCAATACACTCTTACGGTTATAAGAGTCTACATAATACTGCCCTCCAAAAAGATCGGTAATGACATTCTTGTGCAAACCTTTATAATAGCGGAAGTCAATACCACCATAGAAATCAAAGTAATCACCAAACTTAGTGGTATAAGTAGAAATCAATCCTGTCCAGAAATGGTCGTTCGAGGCTTTGTTCATAATCATCAGCGAACCTTTATAACCGGGCATTCCACTCACATTCACCGGATTAGTATAGTTATCTGCATTGAGCTTATCCACAGCATCATAATCAAAAGTACCATCAGGACAACGGAACTGAGTGTTCACCGTACCATCACTGGCCGTACCGTACCAAGAGCTGGTGTACCCCGTTACCCCCGTACCACTATAGCCCGCACCAGTACCGATAGACATATAAGCTGCTGTACTGAGGCTTGACTTATGGTTGATTTGCCACAAATGATTAAGAGACATCTGGGGCTTATGGTATTCGTTACGTGAAGAGTTCATCACTTGTCCATTGCGATAACCGAAAGTAGAATTGTAACGATAGGGACTTTCCTCACCCATCCATTGTTTTACACGCTGATACTCCTTGATATTCAAACCATTTGCCATATTACGCTGATTATGCCACTGAGGTGCTCCAAAAGCTGTAAATGAAAGTTGATGGTTGTCATTGATACGTTTTGCAATACTCATGAACCAAGTGTAGGCCTCGGATTCCGTACCTTGAATATAACCGTCGCGTTTATCTCTGGCACCCAATAAAGTAAAGGCCCAACCATCTTTTGTCAGACCGGAAGAGACACTGAACATCACTTTACTGTAGCCGTCATTACCCATGCCGTAAGAGATGAAGCCGCCTTTCTTGGCATCAGTAGTCTTGGTTATAATGTTTTGTGAGCCACCTACTGAAGGAGTTGACACCTTGCTGGCACCAAGTCCACGTTGTACCTGAATACTGCTGGCCACATCAATCAAACCACCCCAGTTACTCATGTATACTTTCTGGTTTTCCATTCCGTTCATGGGTACACCGTTAATCATCATAGCCACATATTCTGACTTAAAACCACGAATCTTTATGTTGGAATCACCAAAGCCACCTCCCTCATTAGAAGCATAAACACCCGGAGTAGATTTCAAGATTTGCGGTAACTCCTGAGAACCTATCTTATCTTCAATAAATACGGGGTCGACAGTAGATACTGCAACCGGAGTCTTGCGTGCCACAGCAATAGACGATGTAATCACTACGTCCTTCAGCATCACAGCATCCGGTTCCATTGGGATAGCACCCAAATCCACAGAAGCGCCCTTCTGCGTAATCTTCTTCTTCTGGTCTTTATAACCCACGTACTTGAATAGTAATGTCGCATTCGAAGCAACGCTTTGCTTGAAATAGCCATCAATGTCGGTCACCGATCCTTGTGTAGTACCTTCCACCATGACGGCGGCACCCACTAACGGTTCACCTGTTTCTGAATCAACAAGCTGACCTCTCACTGTAGTCTGAGCAAATGCAGCGGCACTAAATACCGACAACACTGCAACCAACAGGAATTGAATTAGATGTTTTCTCATAATTCTGTTTTTTGTTAATAGATAGTGTTAATTAAACATTAATTTATGTTTTAAGTCGCAAATATAACTAATAAAAACGAGATTAATGTTATATTTATGTTACATTTTGAAGGTAGAAAGGCTTTTTGAGATATTTTAAACAAAAAAAGCCCTGCATTCTACAGCAGGGCTTTCGTATTGTCAACAAGTAAAAGAATATACTTTCAAATTCGCACCGAAATCAATCATTCATGAGCTTTCTATAACGTACACGGGTGGGTTCTTCTTTCCCAAGACGTTTCTGTTTATTTTCCTCATATTCTGAATAAGAACCTTCAAAGAAGAACACATTGGAGTCTCCTTCGAAAGCGAGGATATGCGTACAGATACGGTCAAGGAACCAACGGTCGTGACTGATGACCACAGCACATCCGGCAAAGTCCTCCAAACCTTCTTCGAGGGCACGGAGCGTATTCACGTCGATGTCATTGGTGGGCTCGTCCAGCAACAGCACATTACCTTCCTCCTTCAGGCAGAGCGCCAGATGCAAGCGGTTGCGTTCACCACCGGAAAGCACCCCACAGAGCTTTTCCTGGTCGGCACCGGAGAAGTTAAAACGGGACAGATAGGCGCGTGCATTAATGTCGCGCCCTCCCATGCGAATCAGATCGTTTCCGCCGGAAATGACCTGATATACGCTCTTGTTGGGGTCGATATCCTTGTGCTGCTGGTCCACGTAGGCAACCTTTACGGTCTCCCCCACCTCGAATTCGCCTTTGTCTGCCTTTTCCAGTCCCATGATAAGACGGAAAAGCGTAGTCTTGCCGGCACCGTTAGGACCGATTACACCGACAATGCCGTTAGGGGGCAGCATGAAATTCAGGTTATCGAACAACAGCTTGTCACCGAACGCCTTTGCCACATGCTTGGCCTCAATCACCTTGTTTCCCAAACGGGGACCGTTCGGGATGAAGATTTCCAGTTTCTCTTCCTTTTCTTTCACATCCTCATTCAGCAGCTTGTCGTAAGAGTTCAGACGGGCCTTTCCTTTTGCCTGACGGGCTTTGGGAGCCATGCGCACCCAATCCAACTCGCGTTCCAAGGTCTTGCGGCGTTTGCTGGCGGTCTTTTCCTCTTGCTCCATGCGTTTGGTCTTCTGTTCCAGCCAGCTGGAGTAATTTCCTTTCCAGGGAATTCCTTCGCCACGGTCCAGTTCCAGAATCCATCCGGCTACATGGTCCAGGAAGTAACGGTCGTGGGTTACGGCAATCACCGTACCTTCATATTGCTGCAAATGCTGTTCCAGCCAGTCGATGGATTCGGCATCAAGGTGGTTGGTGGGCTCGTCAAGAAGAAGCACGTCGGGCTTCTGCAACAATAGGCGGCAAAGGGCCACACGGCGGCGCTCACCACCGGAAAGATGTTCTACGGACTGGTCTTCGGGCGGACAGCGCAACGCATCCATGGCGCGTTCCAGCTTGCTGTCCAGATTCCATGCGTCCGTAGCGTCAATGATGTCCTGCAACTCTGCCTGGCGGGAGAAGAGCTTGTCCATCTTGTCCTGGTCCTCATAATATTCGGGCAAGCCAAACTTCTGATTGATTTCCTCGTATTCTGCCAGCGCGTCCACAATGGGCTGCACGCCTTCCATTACAATTTCCTTTACGGTCTTGGTGGGGTCGAGGTACGGTTCCTGTGCCAGATAGCCTACAGAGTAGCCCGGCGAGAACACCACTTCTCCCTGATAGGAATTATCCAATCCGGCGATAATCTTCAGCAGGGTCGATTTACCCGAACCGTTCAGACCGATGATACCGATTTTTGCCCCGTAGAAGAACGAGAGGTAAATGTTCTTCAGTACCTGCTTGTTGTTCTGCTGAATGGTTTTATTCAGCCCAACCATAGAAAAGATAATCTTTTTATCGTCTACTGTTGCCATGTATTTAATGATTAATGTTCAGTGATAATGATTAATATCAAGGATTGATGGGGACAAAGATAGGAAAAAAGATGATATTATTTTGCAAATTTCAAAAAAGTATCTATCTTTGCACCCGCTTAACAGCAATGAAGGATTGAATCGCTAGCTCAGCAGGTAGAGCACAACACTTTTAATGTTGGGGTCTTGGGTTCGAGCCCCAAGCGGTTCACATAGAAACAAAGCCAGAAGGCGACAAAAAGAAAAAAGTCCTACAATATCAATGTATTGTGGGACTTTTTTTATGTTTCCATCTTACCTGAAAGTCCCAAAAGGGTACGAAAAGAAAAGTTGAACATCCAAACAGTGGTACAATTGGTACAGTGGGTACAGCGCCTCTTCTGCTTCACACACATGCGCTTATGTACATTACTTCATAACGCGTACATTATTTATATACATGCGTGTGTGAGATAGAAGAGACGCTGTACCCACTGTACTGTACCCATAAACCTCACCTTTACGCCGCTCAAGTTCACCTTTACACGGCCCAACCTCACCTTTGCTTATGTCACTTCACCTCTTCCAGATAAAGCACACGGCTCGAATAGTCGTTCTGCTTGTGATAGTCCACCTTATGGTTGTAGGGAATCTCCAGCCCGTTTGCCATGAGGTAGGCACCACTGAAACTCTTTCCTTCGTAGTTCAAGGGAACATTATCTATACGGTTCAGTTCATGCACCCGGTATTGCTTGTCGGCACAGAGCCCTGCCATCTTCACACGCGGCAGGTGCTGGTTACAGAAATGTTCCGTCTTCCACCAATAGAAGACTGCCTTGTCCTTCTCCGGAGCCACGTACATCAGAGAAGCCACACCTTGCTTGTCATAAGGAGAGAGCAGGCGGTAAATGTCTCCCAACTGTACTACGGGACGAATGGTCTTGTACTCGGCAATGGCATTCTTGCAAAGAGCCTTTTCTTCTTCCGTCATATTTTTGGGCTGGATTTCCATACCCAAACGACCACTCATGGCAACGTCTATCCGATATTTCAGAGGGATGGTGCGGAACGTCTGATGATTGGGGGCAGCACTGATATGCGATGCCATAGCGATGGCGGGGAAGAAATAGGAAGTTCCCCACTGCATATAGACACGTTGCAGGGCATCGGTATTGTCGCTTACCCAGAACTCGTCGAAGTAAGGCAGCACTCCGTAGTTGGCACGACCGCCGCCACTGGCACATGCCTGGATGGTAAGGTCGGGATATTTGGCACGGATGCGCTGGCAGATTTTCTCGAAGCCGCGGTGGAATTCGATGTACATGTGGCTCTGATTATCCTTCGTCAGATATTGCGAACCGTGGTTCTGGACAGACATATTGGCGTCCCACTTGATGTAATCTATTTCAGGATAAGAGGTCATCAGGTTGTCTACCACACCGAAAACGAAGTCCTGCACGGCAGGATTGGCAAGGTCAAGCACTACCTGCGTGCCGCCGCGTCCCAACACAACGTCACGTTCGGAAGCTTTAAGTACCCAGTCGGGATGCTTCTCGTAGAGTTCGCTGGTAGTGTTCGCCATCTCCGGCTCAATCCAGATGCCAAACTTGACGCCATGTTTCTTGGCATCACTCAGCAAGCCTTCAATACCGTTCGGAAGCTTGTTCTTGTCCACCACCCAGTCGCCGAGTGATGAGCTGTCGTTCTTACGGGGATACTTGTCGCCAAACCAGCCATCGTCCATCACGAACAACTCGCCACCCATGGAGGCAATGTCCGCCATCATTTGGTCCATACCTTGCTGGTTGATGTCAAAGTACACGCCTTCCCAACTATTCAAAAGAATCTTGCGGGGGGTAGTGCCGTGCGCCAGTTTGTGCAGGCGTGCCCAGCGATGGAAGTTACGGCTGCCGCCACTCAAGCCTTCATTACTATAAGTCAGGGCAAGTTCGGGAGTGCGGAAAAGCTCGTCCTTCTTCAAGGAATAAGTAGAGTTCTCTTCGTTGATTCCGGCAAAGAAATGGTGGTATTCATCATCGTGTGTCTCAATGCGGAGTTTGTAGTTGCCGCTGTAACAGAGGGCTGCACCAATCACGTTGCCCGTGTTCTCCTGCGGACGGCCGTCAAGGGAGAACATCACTTCGGCATGGTCAGTATGGGAATTGCGCACACCGTCCTTATTCTTGATAACCTTCATGCCCGGAGTGAGAGGTTCCTGCGTCAAAACCCCTTCATTGGCCCAGGAACCGGAGAGATGGGACAGCCATACATCGCCACGGCGGATGGGCAGATAGCCGGAAGCAAACTGATTGAGCACCACCGGCTTCTTCTCCTGATGGGAGATTTCAGTCCAGGATTCTATCACGTCGGCATCCTGCCAGGCACGGTAACAGACGTTGACGAAGAAGGGATACACCTTATCCTTCAGTGCCACGACAGTCGTCACGGCATTCCCTTCCTTTTCGGTAGTCACGTTCAATACTTCGAGCTGGAGGGTCATGTTACCGTCGGCATGCTTCACAGCGAGGGCCGTCTCCACGGGAGCATTCAATCCATATTCGGGATAGGCTGCATGGTTCGCTTCTGCCGCAGAGATATTCTGCAAGTCGGCTTCAGAAAGTCTGTTACCATAATACAAGTGTCTCAGTGTACCGCCTTCAGGAGCCGAAAGCACCAAAGAGGTTTTCGGAGTGGATACACATACGTTTTGAGCCAACAAACTGCCGGTCAGCAGCAGTACTCCAAAGAGGAAATTTGTTCGTTTCTTGAAATTCATGCTTTTCTTGTTTAGATTCTATATTCATTTAGCTGTGCGCAAATGTAGGCGTTTCCCCGAAGATAAAATAGTATCATTTTATCATATCCTTATACAAATTCTATTTCCGGCTGACAATTGTCCCCGTGGCTTGGTTGGCAGGCATCACCAGCACTTCCGCAATCTGGATATGCTCGGGGACGGCAGCGGCGAAATAGACCACTTCGGCTATATCGTCGCCGGTCAGCGGGCGTATACCTTTATATACATTATCGGCCGCCTCCCGGTTACCACGGAAACGGACGACGGAGAAATTGGTTTCCACCAACCCCGGCTTGATATTCGTCACGCGTACCGGGGTATCCACCAGGTCGATGCGGAGTCCGTCGGAAAGGGCCTTGACGGCAGCCTTGCAAGCACAGTACACACTGCCTCCCGGATAAGCGTAATCTCCGGCAATGGACCCCATATTGATAACATGACCACGGCCACGCTCCACCATACCGGGAACCACGAGGCGGGTCATGGCAAGCAAGGCTTTCACGTTAGTGTCGATGACAATGTCCCATTCATCCAGGTTGCCTTCATGTTCCTTGTCCACCCCAATGACGAGTCCGGCATTGTTCACCAGTATGTCTACCGCCTTCCATTCCTCCGGAAGGGATTCGAGGGCGGCACGGGCAGCCTGCCGGTCGCGGACATCGAAAGGAAGCAGATACACATCGGCTCCATATTTCTCCAACAATTCTTTCTTTACAGCATTCAGTTTCTCCACATTACGGCCATTGAGTATAAGCCGGTAACCGTTCATGGCAAATTTACGTGCGCAGCCTTCCCTATTCCCGAGGAGGCTCCGGTGATGAGTACAATCTTCTTTCCATCATGTTATTAAGTTTTAATATCAATACTGCCAACAAAGGTATTACTTATTATTTTAACTTCATAGGAATAATGAATTTTAGAGTAAGGCGAAAAATCCCGATAAATTATGTAACTTTGCACCCGCTTTTTGAAAGCCCGAGAAACTGTTTTGATTTTATTTCAGCTTTCTTCTGAGATTTGTTTAATTCGTTTGGATAAAGTAAAAGACGCTTATGCAAAAGTCCGATTGCATCATCGGTGTGGAGCACGTATCGAAATTCTTCGGAGACAAGGCCGTGCTGAATGATGTGAATTTGTCTGTCCGTAAGGGCGAGTTTGTAACAATACTGGGACCGTCCGGCTGCGGAAAGACAACTCTGTTGCGCCTCATTGCAGGCTTTCAGACAGCCTCGGAAGGAGTGATAACCATTGCCGGAAAGGACATCACACAGACACCGCCGCACAAGCGTCCGGTGAACACCGTGTTCCAGAAGTACGCTCTCTTCCCCCACCTCAACGTGTTCAACAACATTGCTTTCGGGTTGAAGCTGAAGAAGCTGCCCGGTGCCACCATCGAGAAGAAGGTAAAGCAAGCCCTGCGCATGGTGGGCATGACGGACTATGAGGACCGCGACGTAGACTCCCTCTCCGGCGGGCAGCAACAGCGCGTAGCCATTGCCCGAGCCATCGTCAACGAACCCGAAGTGCTGCTACTGGACGAACCCCTTGCCGCCCTGGACCTAAAAATGCGCAAGGACATGCAGATGGAGCTAAAGGAGATGCACCAGAAGCTGGGCATCACCTTCGTATATGTGACCCACGACCAGGAAGAGGCACTGACCTTGAGCGATACCATCGTCGTGATGAGCGAAGGACGCATCCAGCAAATAGGCGTGCCGACGGACATCTACAACGAACCCATCAACTCCTTCGTAGCAGACTTCATTGGTGAAAGCAACATCTTGAACGGAGTTATGATAAAGGATAAAGCCGTCACCTTCTGCGGACACGAATTTGAATGCGTGGACACGGGATTTGGCGAGCAGATGCAGGTAGACGTAGTGATTCGCCCCGAAGACATCTACATCTTCGATGTATCCGACGCCGCACAGCTGACGGGGACCGTAACCAGCTGCATCTTTAAAGGCGTACACTACGAAATGCTGGTGCAGACGCGCGAAGGCTACGAGCTGATGGTGCAGGACTACCATGCCTTCGAGGCAGGACGCGAAGTCGGCCTGCTGGTGAAACCCTTCGACATCCACGTGATGAAGAAGGAACGCACCTGCAACACCTTCGAGGGAAAGCTGGTGGACGAGACGCACGTAGACTTCCTGGGCTGTAACTTCGAGTGCCTCCCCGTGCAGGGCATCGAGCCGGGCAGCGCCGTGCAAGTGGAAGTAGACTTCCAGCACGTCATCCTCGAAGACAACGAAGAGGACGGCCGTCTGACGGGTGAAGTGAAATTCATCCTCTACAAAGGGAACCATTACCACCTGACCGTGTTTACGGACTGGGACGAAGACATCTTTGTCGACACCAACGACGTGTGGACGACGGCGACCGCGTAGGTATCACCATCGCCTCAAAAATATACGGATTGTTCAATCTCTTAATAAGGAAGGAAGTGCTCAATAAGTTATCCCATTTCTTCATGCGCCGGCGCAACTGGACGGTACCCTACGCGCTGTTTCTGCTTGTATTTGTCATAGTACGCTGCTGCTCATCGTGCTCTATGCCTTTACGGACGACGGAGGGGCGTTTACGTTGCCAACTTCCGCAAGTTCATGATGCACCCCGAAGCGATGAACACGTTTGTCTACTCCATCGGAATAGCCGTTATCACCACGCTGGTCTGCCTGCTGCTGGGCTATCCGGCAGCGTATATCCTGAGCCAGAAGCAATTAACACCTCACGCACCATGGTGGTGCTGTTCATCCTCCCCATGTGGGTGAATATCTTGATACGTACGCTTGCCACAGTGGCGCTGTTCGACTTCCTGAACCTGCCGCTGGGCGAAGGTGCCCTTGTGTTCGGTATGGTCTACAACTTCCTGCCGTTCATGATATACCCCATTTACAACACCCTTCAGAAGATGGACCACAATCTGATTGAGGCTGCGCAGGACTTGGGAGCCTCTCCTACCCGCGTATTCGGCAAGGTGATTCTGCCGCTCTCCATGCCGGGAGTGATGAGTGGCATAGTGATGGTGTTTATGCCTACGGTTTCTACCTTTGCCATTGCCGAGTTGCTGACAATGAACAACATCAAACTGTTCGGCACCACGGTGCAAGAGAATATTTACAACGGAATGTGGAACTACGGTGCCGCCCTCTCGCTCATCATGCTGCTGCTGATAGGCATCACCATCCTCTTTACCAACGAGGAGGACGGGGCATCGAATGAAAGCGGAGGTGTGATATGATGACACGAATCTTAACCCGCGGCTACTTGTGGCTGCTGCTGGCGTTGCTCTACTCGCCCATCTTAATTATTATGATATTCTCCTTCACGGAGGCAAAGGTGCTGGGCAACTGGACGGGATTCTCCACCAAGCTGTACAGCTCCTTGTTTACGGGCGGGATGCACCACTCGCTGATAAATGCCATCTGGAACACATTCGCCATTGCCCTGCTTGCCGCCACCGCCAGTACGGCGCTGGGCAGCATTGCAGCCATCGGCATCTTCAATCTGCGCTCGCGCACACGGCAGGTAATGAACTTCGCCAATGCCATCCCGATGATGAATGCAGACATTATCACCGGTGTGTCGCTGTTCCTGCTGTTCGTCAGCTTCGGCATATCGCAAGGATTCACCACAGTGGTACTGGCACACATCACTTTCTGCACGCCCTACGTGGTGCTCAGCGTAATGCCCCGGCTCAAAAAGATGAACCAGAATGTCTACGAGGCGGCACTCGACCTGGGCGCCACACCGTTCCAAGCACTGCGCAAGGTTATTCTTCCGGAGATATTTCCGGGTATGATAAGCGGATTCATCCTTGCTTTCACGCTCTCCATCGACGACTTTGCCGTGACCATCTTCACCATCGGCAACCAGGGGCTGGAAACGCTCTCCACCTACATCTACGCCGATGCGCGCAAAGGTGGACTGACGCCGGAACTGCGGCCACTCTCCACCATCATCTTCGTGACGGTGCTGGTGCTGCTGATTGTAATCAACAAGCGGGCCGAACGGACGAAAAACGATTGATGTGAGTGATGAGTTATAAGTTATCAATTGTCAAGAACAAGATGATGAAAAGGATAATAAACATACTGATTCTACTGTGCTGTATCGCATCCCTCTCTTCTTGTGGAAACTCCACAGAAGAGCGCAGCCGTGTACTGAAGATATACAACTGGGCGGACTACATCGATGAAGATGTGCTTGCCGAATTTCCCGACTGGTACAAGCAGCAGACGGGCGAAGACCTCCGTATCATCTACCAGGTGTTCGATATCAACGAAATCATGCTCACCAAAATTGAGCGCGGGCACGAGGACTTCGACGTCGTATGCCCCTCGGAGTACATCATCGAACGCATGCTTCGCAAAGACCTCCTGCTACCCATCGACCGCAACTTCGGCCACACGCCGGACTACATCCCCAACGTGTCGCCCTACATTCGCCACGAGCTGAACAAGACCTCGCAACCGGAACGCCAGACCGAGGACTATGCCGTGCCCTACATGTGGGGCACCGCTGGTATCCTCTTCAACAAAAGTTTATTACCGCCGAAGAGGCCGACACATGGGACATCCTCTGGGACTCCAAAACCGCGGCAAAATACTGATGAAGGACAGCTACCGCGATGCCTACGGTACCGCCATCATCTACGCCCACGCCCGGGAGCTGGCCGACAGCACCGTCACCGTAGAGCAACTGATGAACGACAACTCCCCGCAGGCCATCGCCCTGGCCGAGCAACGCCTCAAGGAGATGAAACCCAACATCGCCGGCTGGGAAGCCGACTTCGGCAAGGAAATGATGACCAAGAACAAGGCGTGGATTAACTTCACCTGGAGCGGCGACGCCGTCTGGGCCATCGAGGAGGCCGATGCCGTGGGTGTGGAACTGGACTACACCGTCCCCTGCGAAGGCAGCAACATCTGGTACGACGGCTGGGTAATCCCCCGCTACGCCCGCAACGTGAAGGCGGCAAGCTATTTCATCAACTACCTCTGCCAGCCTTCCGTGGCACTGCGCAACATGGATGCCATCGGCTACGTCAGCGCCGTAGCCACACCGGAAATCATGGAGGCCAAGACCGATACCACGCTCGACGTGCACTCCGACCTCAGCTACTTCTTCGGCCCCCTGCCCGGAGCCGACAGCCTGCAGATAGACCCGGTACAATATCCTGACCGCCGAGTAGTGGAACGCTGCGCCATGATACGCGACTTCGGCGACCGCACGGAACTAGTGCTCGAGATGTGGAGCCGCGTGAAAGGTGACAATCTCAACACAGGCATCGTGCTGCTCATCTTCGCCGTTTTCGGTCTGCTCTTCATCTGGCTGGTATATGCCAAGATACGAAAGTACAAGCAGAAACGCCGCCACCGTCTCCGCAGAAAGCGGAAAAGGGGATGAGCAACACATTGTTTACCTAAAAACCCGTCAACGTGCAAGGAACAAAGAATCTGACACAAGGCCCCATCAACCGCCAGCTTTTCACGCTGGCAATGCCCATCATGGCCACCTCGTTCATCCAGATGGCCTACAGCCTGACGGACATGGCATGGGTAGGGCGTCTGGGCAGTGAGTCCATGGCTGCAGTAGGTGCGGTAGGCATACTGACGTGGATGTCCGGCTCCATCGCCTTGCTCAATAAAGTGGGCGCCGAAGTCAGCGTAGGCCAGTCCATCGGTGCACGCAGCGAAGAGGACGCACGCAGCTTTGCCTCGCACAACATTACGATTGCCCTGCTCATCTCCGTCTGCTGGGGAGGCCTGCTCTTTCTTTTCGCCCGCCCCATCCTGAACATCTTCGAGCTGAAACAGCATATCACGGACGCCGCCGTGACTTATCTGCGCATCGTGTCGACGGGACTGCCTTTCATCTTTCTCTCCGCTGCCTTTACGGGCATCTACAACGCGGCAGGACGAAGCAAGATTCCGTTCTACATCAGCGGGACGGGACTGATAATGAACATCGTCCTCGACCCTCTGTTCATCTTCGGCTTCGGTTGGGGAACAGTGGGCGCGGCACTTGCCACATGGCTTTCCGAAGCTACAGTATTCGGCATCTTCGTCTACAAACTCCGGGGGAAAAGCGCCGTGCTCGGAGGTTTCTCCTTTATCGTTCCGCTGAAAAGAAGTACACCCGGCGCATCTTCAAGCTCGGGCTGCCCGTGGCTACGCTGAACACGCTATTTGCCTTCGTCAATATGTTTCGCGCACCGCCTCGGAGCAGGGAGGACACATCGGACTGATGGCATTCACCACCGGTGGACAAATCGAGGCCATCACCTGGAATACTTCGCAAGGATTCTCCACGGGGCTGAGCACGTTCATCGCCCAGAACTATGCCGCGGGGCAGAAGTCGCGCGTGAAGCAAGCATGGCGCACCACCATGTGGATGACGGGCGTATTCGGAAGCCTCTGCTCACTACTGTTCATCTTCTTCGGCAGCGAGGTGTTCTCTATCTTCGTACCCGAGGCCGAAGCCTACCGTGTGGGTGGAGATTTCCTCCGCATCGACGGCTATTCGCAAATGTTCATGATGATGGAAATTACCATGCAGGGCGTGTTCTACGGACTGGGACGGACAGTGCCGCCTGCCATTGTCAGCATCGGATGCAATTACATGCGTATTCCGGTGGCGTTATTGCTGGTGCACATGGGTATGGGAGTGGATGCCATCTGGTGGGCAGTAAGTGGAACGACCGTTGCCAAAGGTCTTATACTGACAGCCTGGTTCGTCCTCATCAAAAGGAAAATTCTCTAAAAAAGGACAGAACTGGCGAACTTTAGAAAGAAGAATATGGTTATTATATACATAAATTTGCAACATTAAAGATAAAGTCAACTTTTAAAGAAAAAGAGTTATGAAGAAGATGAAATTTACAGTATTACTTTTGTGCGGCGCATTGCTGCTGGGCAGTTGCGGCACAATGAACAACAAGGCCAAAGGTGGAATAATCGGCGGTGGCTCCGGTGCGCAGCAGGTGCCATTATCGGCGGACTGATAGGTAAAGGCAAGGGGCAGCCATTGGAGCTGCGGTAGGTGCTGCAGTAGGTACGGGTGCCGGCGTTGCCATCGGACACAAGATGGACAAGAAGGCTGCCGAAGCTGCCAAGATTGAAGGCGCCCAAGTGGAGCAGGTGACGGATGCCAACGGCTTGCCGGCTGTCAAAGTATCCTTTGCGGCAGGTATTCTTTTCGGCTTCAACTCCGCAGCACTGAGCAACGAGGCAAAGGCTTCCCTGCGCGAACTCGCACAGATTCTGAAGGAAGACCCGACAACCGATATCGCCATCATCGGCCATACCGACAAAGTGGGTACTTACGAAGCCAATATGAAAGTTTCCAAGAACCGCGCCTATGCCGTAGAGAACTATTTGCAGGATTGCGGCGTATCTCCGGCCCAGTTCAAGAAAGTGGAAGGCGTGGGATACAACGAATACGACGAAAGTCTGTCTGCCGACCAGAACCGACGCGTAGAGGTATATATGTATGCCAGCGAACAGATGATTAAGAATGCGGAGGCAGCTAATTAATATGGTAAAGTGATTAATGTGTTAATGTGCCAATATGCATATTGGCACATTAACACATTAATCACATTGGCACTCTCTCCATGAAACTCCCGAAGCCTTTGCGGTTCCTCCGCAACATCATATTATTCTTCTTTATTTCCACTATCCTAGCGGTAGTGGCTTATCGTTTTGTACCCGTCTACATCACGCCACTGATGGTTATTCGCAGCGTGCAACAGGTCTTTAAGGGTGAAAGTCCATGCTGGCACCACACTTGGGTATCTTCCGACAAGATATCCCCTCACCTGCCTATGGCCGTCATTGCCTCGGAAGACAACCGGTTTGCCACACACAACGGATTCGATTTCATCGAGATACAGAAAGCGATAAAGGAGAATGAAACAAGAAAACGGAAACGGGGCGCAAGCACCATCAGCCAGCAGACGGCAAAGAATGTATTCCTATGGCCCCAGTCTTCCTGGGTACGTAAAGGACTGGAAGTCTACTTCACCGTACTGATAGAATTCTTCTGGTCCAAAGAACGTATCATGGAGGTCTATCTCAACTCCATCGAAATGGGAAAAGGCATCTATGGCGCACAAGCTGCCGCCAAATACAAGTTCAAGACTACAGCAGCCAAGCTCTCTGCCGGACAGTGCGCACTAATAGCGGCAACATTGCCCAACCCCATACGCTTCGACTCAGCACACCCCTCCCCTTACATAAAGAAAAGGCAAGGACAGATTCTACGATTGATGAAACTGGTACCCAAATTCCAGCTAAATGAGAAGCGGACAAAAGAATAAGAAGAGGATGTATCAAAACAGTTAATAGCACACAGATGACACATCCTCCTTTAATTTTTAATTCTTAATTTTTAATTAATACGCGTGTCCTCCCTCTTCCATCTCCTTCGCATCAATCTTGCGATTGTCGATACTGCGCCAAGCGTAGAAGATGTAGGCAAGAACGAAAGGAACAAGGATAGAGACATAAGCCATAACCTTCAGTGTGAACTGGCTCGAGCAACTGTTTGCCAACGTGAGTGAGCTTTGCAGGTCGTGGGTAGAAGGATAATAGGCCGTATTGTTATAGCCTGCCACAAGCAGCAGTGCCAATACCGTAAGCACCGTCCCTGCACCGGCAAACCAGATACCCTTGTCGAATGCCGGCTTCCACAGCGTGCGGATAATGCCCCAGAGCACAGCCACCACACCAACCAGGAATACAAGCAGCACTACCGGCATCTGCAGGAAGTTCGTCAGATACTTGTAAGGTTCCATGAACACCTCTCCCGTTTCCGGGCGTACAGCATAGCCGTCGGCAAGCAGCGTGCGGATGACGAAGGCCAGGAAGAATACCAGGAACAACGCCGTATTTCCCCAAAGTGCCCGGCGGCAGCGTTTCACCAAATCATCCTCATTGATATTATTAATAAAATAAAGCGCTCCCAAGATACGTGCCAGGAAGAACACAGCCAGCCCCAGCACCACATTCCACGGATTAAGCAACGCATCCAACCCATGCCAGCCGTTAGCCCATTGACTGATAACCGGCATTGCCGCATCTGCGATATTCCCTTTATTGATATAGAAATTAGACCCCGTGAAGAACGTGGCCACTGCCCCACCCAGCAATACCGGACCTACCACTCCGTTTATCACCAAGAACGTGCGATACGTTGTCTTGCCCAGCAGATTTCCCGCCTTCGACTGAAACTCGTAGCTGACAGCCTGCAACACAAAGCTGAACAGAATAATCATCCACAACCAATAAGCTCCTCCGAAACTGGTACTATAGAACAACGGAAACGAAGCAAAGAACGCGCCTCCAAACGTGACAAGCGTTGTAAACGTGAACTCCCACTTCCGTCCCGTAGAATTAATCATCATCTTCTTCTGCTCCTCCGTCTTCCCCAGACAGAACAGAAGCGAATTACCTCCCTGCACGAACAGCAGGAATACCAGTAGTGCTCCCAGCAAGGAGACTACAAACCACCAATAGTGTTGAAGAAATATATAAGCATTCATTGTGAGTTATGAGTTATAAGTTATGAGTTATGTGACGGTGTGTGCGTTTCGGTTTCAGGACCTTTGCGAATAGCCTTCAGCATAATTCCCACCTCAGCAATCAGCATGACAGTGAAAAGTACCAGGAAAATAAAGAACGTGGTCTGCACGGAGCCTACATCCAGCTTAGAGATGGCGGCACTCGTGGGCAGCATATCTTGGATGGCCCACGGCTGACGACCACACTCGGCAACCACCCATCCGGCTTGTCCGGCCAGATAGCCCAGCGGAATGGTGAGCATAGCCACCCAATGCATCCATGGCATCCGCGACAAGTCTTTCTTATAGGCCAGGAACAGCACCACAATAAAGAAGAGGATGAAGTATCCACCCAACATCACCATCACACGAAACATGTAGAACGTAAGGGGCACATTGGGCACCAGCTCGTTCACGTCCTTGATATAACCGTAACCGAAATAGGCTACATTATCTTTCAACACTTTGGCAGCCACCTCTGCATCCGCCTCATTGCCCGCAGCCTTGGCTGCACGATAGGCGGCAAACGCACCGATAGCCGTTTTTCCTTTTTCTATTTTCTCCTCTGCTGAAAGCGCTACAGTACCGTCCTTCAACGGGTATCCGCCTTCAGCAGGTCATTGATGCCGGGAACAAAAGCATCCATCTTGCGCTCGGCAAGCAACGACAGCATCTTAGGGATTTCCACACGGAAAAGGAATGGGTCTACTCCGTCCTGCGGCGTCTGCTTGGCAGGATTCAGCAGCCCGAACGCTACTAATCCGGCACCTTGCCGCCCTTCATAATAGCCTTCCATAGCAGCCAGCTTCATCGGCTGCTTTTGCGCCACCTGATAGCCTGAGCCATCGCCCGTCCAGGCAGACAGCACGGCGGCACACAGACCTACCCATGCAGCAATCTTTACACTTGCCAGCGCAAATTTCTTCTCGCGCTTCTTCCACAGATACCAGCAGCTTACACCTACTACAAACACGGCAGCCAGCACCCAGCCGGACAGCACGCTATGGAAGAACTTATTGACAGCCATCGGCGAAGTTGCCACAGCCCAGAAGTCCACCATCTCGTTGCGTGCCGTATCGGGATTGAACTCCATACCTACGGGATTCTGCATCCACGCATTGGCAACCAGAATCCACCAGGCAGAAATCGTGGCGCCCAGCCCCGTGAGCCAAGTAGATGCCAGATGGAAACGCTTGCTCACTTTGTTCCAGCCGAAGAACATGACGGCGATAAACGTTGCTTCCATAAAGAAAGCCAAAATACCCTCGATGGCAAGCGGCGCACCGAAGATGTCGCCCACAAACCAACTGTAATTACTCCAATTCGTACCGAATTCAAATTCCAGAATGATACCGGTTGCCACACCAATAGCAAAGTTGATACCGAAAATCTTCATCCAGAATTTGGCAGTACGTTTCCAAAATTCGTCACCCGTACGGTAGTACGCTGTCTCCATGATGCCCATAATTACCGCCAGTCCAAGTGTCAGCGGCACAAAAATCCAGTGATAGATGGCGGTCAAGGCAAATTGGGCTCTCGACCAGTCAATCAGGGAAGTGTCAATGTGTCCAAGCATAAGAATCAAGTTATGAGTTATAAGTTATGAGTTATTAAGTTTTTAAGTTATCGGGTAAGAACAGAGAGACACGGAGAATTTATAAGGGCAAGGAAATAAACTCTGTGTCTCCGTGTTTAGTCGCCCAGACTCCGATGGATAAGCTCATTACTGACATAGCCTTCCTTGTCATCGCCCACCACGGGGGTATTCAGAAACCGTGGGAAGAAGAAAAGGCGGAGAATGAAAAACATGATGAACAACTTCACAAGAATGATAAGCCACAAAGTACGCCCTAACGTCATACTTCGAAAACCTTCCAAATAAAAACGCCAAATGTTTACCGCAGTCTGTTTCATGCCGATAAAATTATAATGATTACAAATATAAAATACTTTTATATAAAGAACAAATAAAAAGGTGAAAAGTTGAACAGAAAAAAGACTTCTCCCATTCATCGGTACAAAAAAGATTTTAGGCGAGGAAAATTCACTCAACGTCTATCACTTTTGCAATCCTTTCTCCACCCCACTACATTTGCAAATGTAAAACCATAGAATAACGAAGATATGACGAACGTAAAAAGATTGACAGTGATAGCGCTATGTATGGCAAGCTGCATGGGAGTGGCCGCCCAAAACGGCACTTCCACGCAGATACCCGGCAGTTCCGAGCAGCCAGCCGACAGCCTGCCCACCCAATGGGACTTGCAAGCGTGCATCGACTATGCCTTGCAGCAAAACATCACCATCCGCAAGAACCGCCTCAACGCGGAAAGTGCCCAGGTAGATGTAAAAACCGCCCGGGCCGCCCTCTTCCCCAGCCTTTCGGCCAATGTGAGCCAGCGTGTCGTGAATCGCCCGAAGAGCGAGACAAACACCATCATTGACGGCGACAACATCACCAGCAGCCAGAGCAAGACTTCCTATAACGGCAGCTACGGCATCGATGCCAACTGGACCCTCTACAACGGCGGGAAACGCCTCAACACCATCAAACAACAGCAACTGAACAACCGCATTGCCGAACTTAGCGTAGCACAGAGCGAGAACAGCATCGAAGAAAGTATCGCACAAACCTACGTACAGATACTCTACGCCGCCGAAGCCGTGAAAGTGAACGAATCGACCCTGGAAGTGAGCCAGGCCGAATGCGAACGCGCCCGCCAACTTCTCGAAGCAGGAAGCATAGCCAAAAGCGACCTGGCACAACTGGAAGCGCAAGTGAGTACCGACAAGTACCAGCTGGTGACAGCACAAGCCACCCTGCAAGACTACAAACTACAACTGAAACAACTCCTGGAACTGGACGGCGAATCCGAGATGAACCTCTACATCCCCACACTCGGCACGGAAAACGTACTGGCACCCCTGCCCACCAAAACGGACGTTTACCGTTCTGCCCTCGTGCTCCGTCCGGAAATAGAAGCCGGCAAACTGAATATACAAACATCCGACCTCGACATCAAAATTGCCCGCGCTGGCTATCTGCCTACGCTGAGCCTCAGCGCCGGCATCGGAACCAGCCATGCCAACGGCAATGACTTCACCTTCAGCGAGCAAGTCAAACAGAACTGGAACAACTCGCTGGGCTTCACCGTAAGCGTGCCTATCTTCAGCAACCGGCAGACCAAGAGTGCCGTAGAGAAAGCCAAGATTCAGAAGCAGACCAGCGAACTGGACCTGCTGGACGACCAAAAAACGCTGTACAAGACCATCGAAACCCTCTGGCTCGATGCCAACAGCGCCCAGCAGCGCTACGCCGCCGCCACAGAGAAACTGAAAAGTACGCAGACCAGCTATGAACTGATTCAAGAGCAGTTCAACCTGGGCATGAAGAATACCGTAGAACTGCTGACTGAGAAAAGCAATCTGCTCAGCGCACAGCAGGAGACACTGCAAGCCAAATACATGGCCATACTGAATATGCAGCTACTGAAGTTTTATCAAGGAGAAAAAATCGAATTATAATACCTTATATATATATGAACAAAAAAAGAATCATCCTCATTGCCGTAGCTGCCGTAATCATAGTGGGCGGCGGCGTATGGCTCTTCGGTGGTGCCAAGGCCAAGCACAAGGTGACCTACGCCACAGCAACCATCCATAAAGGCGAGATTTCCGAATCCGTAACCGCCACGGGGACCATCGAACCGGTGACGGAAGTGGAAGTGGGTACCCAGGTGAGCGGTATCATCGACAAGATTCATGTAGACTACAATTCCGTAGTAACCAAAGGCCAACTCATTGCCGAGATGGACCGCGTGACACTGCAAAGCGAACTTGCCTCGCAACGCGCCGCCTACAACGGTGCAAAGGCCGAATACGAGTACCAGAAAAAACTCTACGAGCGCAACAAGACGCTGAACGAAAAGCAGCTCATCGCCGCCACGGACTATGAGCAGTCCGTCTATAACTACGAGAAGGCCAAGAGCAACTACGAAAGCAGCCAGGCATCACTGGCAAAGGCTGAACGCAACCTCTCCTACGCCACCATCACCTCTCCCATCGACGGTGTAGTCATCAGCCGCGACGTGGAAGCAGGACAGACCGTAGCATCCGGTTTCGAAACTCCGACACTGTTCACCATCGCTGCCGACTTGACCAAGATGCAGGTGGTGGCCGATGTGGATGAAGCGGACATAGGCGGTGTGGAAGAGGGACAGCGCGCCACGTTTACCGTAGATGCCTACCCGAATGACGTGTTCGAAGGAGTGGTCACACAAATTCGTCTGGGAGATGCCAGCTCAAGCAGCACGTCGAGCACCAGCACCAGCACGGTTGTGACCTACGAAGTAGTCATCTCCGCCCACAACCCGGACCTGAAACTGAAACCACGCCTGACAGCCAACGTCACCATCTTCACCCTCGACCGCAAAGACGTACTGTGCGCTCCTGCCCGTGCCCTGCGCTTCAACCCCGAAAAACCGCTTATCGGCGACAATGATATCGTGAAGGATTGCGAAGGGGAACATAAACTCTGGACCCGCGAAGGCAACACCTTTACCGCCCATCCGGTGAAGATAGGTATCTCCAACGGAGTCAACACGGAAATTATCAGCGGCATTAACGAAGGTACCGTAGTGGTGACCGAAGCCAACATCGGCAGCATGCCCGGCAGCGGCGCTCCGGACATGGGCCAGGAAGCTCCCGGAGGTGAGAAGAGTCCGTTCATGCCTGGCCCTCCGGGAAGTAAGAAGAAGAGCGGAAAATAATACAAAAAAAGAATTATGAATAAAGCAGTCATTGAACTTCAAAATATCAAACGCAACTTCCAAGTGGGGGACGAAACCGTGCATGCCCTGCGCGGCGTCTCGTTCACCATCCGTGAAGGCGAGTTTGTCACCATCATGGGTACATCGGGCTCCGGAAAGTCGACTTTGCTGAATACCCTCGGCTGCCTGGACACGCCCACCAGCGGCGAATACCTGCTGGACGGTATCTCCGTACGCACCATGAGCAAGCCTCAACGCGCCGTACTACGCAACCGTAAAATCGGCTTCGTATTCCAGAGTTACAACCTGCTGCCCAAAACCACTGCCGTGGAAAATGTGGAGCTACCGCTGATGTATAACTCCTCCGTCTCGGCTTCCGAAAGGCGGAGACGTGCCATCGAAGCCCTGCAAGCCGTGGGGCTGGGCGACCGACTGGAACATAAGTCCAATCAGATGTCCGGCGGTCAGATGCAACGCGTAGCCATCGCCCGCGCCTTGGTGAACAATCCCGCCGTTATCCTGGCAGACGAAGCTACGGGTAACCTGGACACCCGTACTTCTTTCGAGATTCTGGTACTGTTCCAAAAGCTGCATGCCGAAGGACGCACCATCATCTTCGTCACCCACAACCCCGAAATAGCCCAGTACAGCAGCCGCAACATCGTGCTGCGCGACGGACAAATCAAGGACGACACCATCAACACCCAAATCCAGAATGCAGCCGAAGCCCTGGCAGCATTGCCTAAACAAGAGGAGGAGGAATGAGGGATAAGGGATTAAGGATTAGGGATTAATTTTAAACTTTCCATTAAAACGATATGAACGGAACAAACCTTTTCAAAATAGCCTTGCGAGCCTTGAACAACAACAAGCTGCGCGCATTCCTCACCATGCTGGGCATCATCATCGGCGTGGCGTCCGTCATCACGATGCTTGCCATCGGACAAGGTTCGAAGAAAAGCATCCAGGCGCAAATCTCCGAGATGGGCTCCAACATGATTATGATTCACCCCGGTGCCGACATGCGCGGCGGTGTCCGCCAAGACCCCAGCGCCATGCAGACCTTGAAGCTGACCGACTACGAAGCCCTGCGAAACGAAACCAACTTTCTGGCTGCCGTCAGCCCCAATGTCTCCTCCAGCGGGCAGCTCATCGCGGGCAACAACAACTACCCCTCCTCCGTGAGCGGCGTGGGCACGGACTATCTCGAAATCCGGCAGCTCAGCGTGGAGAACGGCGAGATGTTTACCGAAGCCGACATACAGACCTCTGCCAAGGTGTGCGTCATCGGAAAGACCATCCAAGACAACCTCTTTCCCGGAGGAGAGGACCCTGTGGGACGTATCATCCGCTTCAACCAAGTGCCCTTCCGCGTGGTGGGCGTGCTGAAGTCCAAAGGCTACAACTCCATGGGCATGGACCAGGACGACGTAGTGCTTGCCCCTTACAGCACCGTGATGAAACGCCTGCTGGCACAGACCTACCTTAGCGGTATCTTCGCCTCCGCCCTCACCGAGGACATGACGGACAATGCCACCAACGAAATCACCGAGATACTGCGCCGCAACCACAAGCTGAAGGAGAGTGACGACGACGACTTCACCATTCGCAGCCAGCAGGAACTCAGCACCATGCTGAATTCCACCACCGACCTGATGACCACGCTGCTTGCCTGCATAGCCGGCATTTCGCTCGTAGTGGGCGGCATCGGCATTATGAACATCATGTACGTATCGGTGACGGAACGCACGCGCGAAATCGGCCTGCGCATGAGTGTAGGCGCCCGCGGTGTCGACATCTTGAGCCAGTTCCTCATCGAAGCTATCCTCATCAGCATCACCGGAGGCATCATCGGCGTCATCATCGGATGCGGAGCCAGCTGGATAGTGAAGAGCGTTGCCCACTGGCCCATCTTCATCCAGCCGTGGAGTGTATTCCTCTCCTTCGCCGTATGTACCGTCACCGGGTGTTCTTCGGTTGGTATCCCGCCAAGAAAGCTGCGGACCTCGACCCGATAGAGGCCATACGCTACGAATAACCTTTTCTCCCTTGCCGGAAGTTAGCCAAATAGTTCTTAAGTATTAGGAAAAAGTTTCCGGCAATAGGGAAAAAGTTATGCGAAACCAAGGATAATCTCTATCCCAAGCCTTGGGATAGACATCCGCAAGCTTGGGATACATATCCGCAACCTGGAAACGCTTATCCGCAACCTGCGAACAGAGATTTGCTTCGCAGGCAGCGGATATTTCCAATATCCACCTAAAATCCGTATCTTTGTATCATGATGAAACAACAGCTCCCTAACCCACGCCGCCGCGGCATCGAAACCCTGATACACATCATTGTCTGGGGTATCGTCATCGGTTTCCCCTTTCTGATGATGACACGCAGCGGCTTCAATATCAGCCTTGCGGACTATCTGCGCCACGGTAGCAGCAGTACCCTCTCATTCTTCCTTGTATTCTACATCAACTACTGCCTCCTCATTCCCCGCTACTTGTTCGAGGGACGCATCCGGCAGTATCTCCTGCTGAACACACTGCTCATCATCTGCATTACCACCGGCGCCCACCTTTGGCAAGAATACACATTCCAAAACCATATGCGCGGCGATGATGACGGTCAGCACATGGGGCCTCCCAAATGGATATTCATCTTGCGCGACGTCTCGACCATGATTCTCACCGCCGGCCTCAGCGCTGCCATCGCTGAGCCGCCGCTGGCGCAGATGGACGCCGCCCGCCGCGAAGCCGAGAAAAGCCGCACGGAATCCGAGTTGAAGAACCTGCGCAACCAGCTCAACCCGCACTTCCTGCTCAATACGCTGAACAACATCTACGCCCTCATCGCCTTCGATGCCGACAAGGCACAGACTGCCGTGCAGGAACTGAGCCGACTGCTGCGCCATGTGCTGTATGACAATCAGCAGAACTTCGTCACCCTGGACAAGGAGATGGACTTCATCCGCAACTACATCGAACTAATGCGCATCCGCCTCTCCGCCAACGTCCGTGTGGAAACAAAGATAGACGTCCGACCGGACAGCCGTACGGAAATAGCTCCGCTCATCTTTATTTCCCTCATAGAGAATGCCTTCAAGCATGGCATCTCCCCCACCGAGCCCAGCTTTATCCGTATCCACTTCAGTGAAAGCCCCGGAGAGATACATTGCGAAATAACCAACAGCTATCATCCCAAAAGCGTGGCAGACAAGAGTGGAAGCGGCATCGGGTTGGAACAAGTGCGCAAGCGTCTGGAGCTGACCTATCCCGGCCATTACGACTGGCAGCAAGGAGTGAGTGAGGACATGAAAGAGTATAAATCTATTTTAATTATAAAGATATGAATCTGAAGTGCGCCATTGTAGACGACGAGCCCCTCGCCCTGGGGTTGCTGGAAAGCTACGTCAACAAGACCCCGTTTCTGGAGTTGGTCGGTAAATACTCCAGTGCCGTACAAGCCATCAAGGAGTTGCCCGAGAAGCACATCGACCTGCTTTTCCTCGACATCCAGATGCCCGAACTGAACGGACTGGAATTTTCGAAGATGGTCGATTCCGGCACCCGCATTGTCTTTACCACCGCCTTCGACCAGTATGCCATAGACGGCTACAAAGTCAATGCGCTGGACTACCTGCTGAAACCCATCTCCTACGTCGACTTTCTGCAGGCTGCCAACAAGGCTGTGCAATGGTTTGAATTGCTGCAACAGCCCAAGGAAGAGATTCAGAGCATCTTCGTAAAAAGCGAGTATAAGCTGGTGCAAATCGAATTGAGTAAAATTCTGTACATAGAGGGGCTGAAAGACTATCTCAAAATCTACGAGGAGGATTCTCCCAAGCCTATCCTGTCTCTCATGAGCATGAAGGCAATGGAGGAACTTCTGCCTGCCTCGCGTTTCATGCGCGTCCACCGTTCCTACATTGTTCAGAAGAATAAAATACGTATTATAGACCGTGGCCGCATCGTGTTCGGAAAGAACTACATCCCGATAAGCGACAGCTATAAACTGGCTTTTCAAGAATTTTTAGACCAAAGAAGCTAAAAAAATCGACCAATCCGTCGATAAAATCGGAAAACCGTCGATTTATTATAGAATCTTTTGCATATTAAAATATGTTTTTTATCTTTGCACCGAACAGATAGGAGTTGTGAAACTCCCCAATAGAATAGTTTAGTTAAGTCTAGTTTAGTTTTTGTGAAGCACTTCCTCCGTAAGCGAACGTTGGAAGTGCTTTTACATATCAACACTATTTAATCCACAAGCAGAAAAATTATCAAAGCAAATTTAAAAAACTATATATAACTACATATCAAACACCAACATAACATTCATTTTCTTATCTTTAATACAGAAACAAGTGGGCACGCATGTTTTATGATTTTACTAATCACATCTGTATAATGTTAGTTTCGCGACAACCATTATACGGTAATAATCTTGTAAATTATGGAAATCAAGAAAACATCCAAAGCAAGCCTGGAAAACAAGAAGTCAAGTTGGCTACTTGTAGGTTATGTAATTGTGCTGGTCTTCATGTTCGTTGCATTTGAATGGTCGAAGCGTGATGTTAGGATTGACATGAGCGGTGCTATTACCGAGAACGTATTTGAGCAGGAAATTGAAATTCCTATCACGGAGCAACCCGGATTAGTAGCTCCGCCACCCCCTCAAGCTCCTGCAATTGCCGAGGTATTGACAATTGTGGATGATAATGACAATGTGAAAGAAACAGCCATTGCCTCTTCCGAAGAAATCGGTGAAGCTGTAATCATCAAACCCATATCTCCAACCGTAGATGAAGAGATTCCGGTAGAGGATGAGATTTTTGAAGTTGTAGAGAAGAATCCCGAGTTTTCTTATAATGGCATGAGTCTGATGCAATATCTGGGTAAGAGTATAAAATACCCGACTATTGCACAAGAGACCGGAACCCAGGGGCGCGTAATAGTACAATTCGTTGTCAACAAAGACGGCAGCATCGTAGATGTAAAAGTAGTAAGAGGCGTAGATCCCTATCTGGACAAAGAAGCTATCCGTGTGATTTCCACCATGCCCAAATGGAAACCCGGTGAGCAACGAGGCAAACCGGTCCGTTGTAAATTCACAGTTCCCGTAATGTTTAAATTACAATAGCAGACATGCCAGTGTCCACTTTCCACTTGTCTCCATAAGGTAATCTCCAATATCCGAGGGTGTGTCGAAACTGGTATTCACCACAGATTACACAGATTTGCACAGATAAGCATCTTTGATTATCAGTAGATTAAGCTCATTCTGTGTTAATCCGTGTAATCTGTGGTGAATTTTGACACACCCCCATTTTTTTAAGTATCAACACAGCCATTTCCTTCTTCCATATTTTTCTTTCCACAGAAAAACAAAAACATTCAGCCCTCTCAGACTGTTACATAGAAAAACAATATATCACTCCTGATAAAACCACACGATAATGAAATCACAACTCTTTGACATCAGAAGAGAATATAAGAAAGGCAGGCTGACACCGGGTAACCTCAACGACAATCCCTTTGAGCAATTCGACCATTGGCTGAACGATGCTATCCATAGTGATGAGTACGAGCCCACCGCCATGACGGTAGCTACAGTCTCGACAGACGGGCATCCTTCTACACGCACAGTGTTGCTGAAAGGGGTGGAAAATGGCCGTTTCATCTTCTTCACCAACTACGAAAGCAGGAAAGGCCGGCAACTGACTGCAAATCCGTATATATCCTTATCTTTCGTATGGCACAAACTGGAAAGGCAAATACACATTGAAGGAAAAGCTGAAAGATGCGCTCCTGCCGATTCTGACGCCTATTTTGCAAGCAGGCCTTACAAAAGTAAAATCGGGGCGAGGATTTCACCCCAAAGTCACGTCATCGGCAGCCGTATGGAGATAATGCGCGCGTTCGTCCGCGAAGCGGCAACATGGATAGGGCAAAGTATCAAACGTCCCGACAACTGGGGAGGTTTTGCCGTCACCCCTTTCCGTTTTGAATTCTGGCAAGGACGGAAAGCAGGCTACACGACCGTTTCCTCTATTCCCAACAAGCGGATGGCAGCTGGAAAGGAGAGGCTGGCTCCCTAAATACGGACAGGGAAACACTTCTCATCACAAATAAATCTTAAAAGGAGGAACAAAGCCACAGAAACGCTGTTTGAAGGGGAAACTCTAAAACAACAGTTATGAATTACGGTATCAGTATTCTTTTCAGGGCTATACCCTTGTTGATGGCCCTTTCTGTTTCGGCTACGGAGCCTTTGTGCTCCACGAAGGACTGGATTCGGCAAAATTTGTGGCCGGTCCGGTAGTATTTTCCTTAGGGATGATTTGCATTGCCTTGTTCGCCACAGCGGCAACAATCATTAGACAAATTATTCATACCTACAATCCGATAGCCAGATACGCACTTCCGGTTATTGGTTACCTGGCAGCCGTACTCACAGTAATCTATGGTTGGAATTATATGCACGAAGCTGCCACGGCAAGCAATTTCGTGGCAGGACACGTGATTTGCGGAGTCGGTTTCATCACAGCTTGTGTAGCTACCACAGCCACAGCCTCCACCCGCTTCACCCTCATTCCCGCCAACTCGGAACGTACCGACCAGCTACAACCTGCCGATGCATTCAATTCCTCCCAGGGATATATCCTGATAGCAGTTGCCACCCTTATGGCAGTAATGGCATGGATATGGGCCTTCTGGCTATTGTCAAAAAGCAGCGAGCACAATGCATATTATGTAGCAGGCCATGTCATGGCAGGACTTGCTTGTATCTGTTCCAGCTTGGTGGCGCTGGTTGCAACCATCGTCCGCCAGATACGCAACAACTATACAAAGTCTGAACGGAAACGGTGGCCGGCCCTTGTTTTGATAATGGGCAGCATCAGCATTCTCTGGGGACTTCTGGTCTTGGCCAACAGCAATCCGGCACTCTCCTCCACAGGATATATTATGATAGGCCTGGGACTGGTATGCTACAGCATTTCCAGCAAAGTCATCCTGCTTGCCGCCATCTGGCGGAACACTTTCAAGCTGGCCAACCGCATCCCGCTGATTCCGGTCTTCACGGCCCTGGCTTGTCTGTTTCTCTCCGCCTTTCTGTTTGAGATGGCAAGCCTGCACAATGCCTATTTTGTCCCTGCACGCGTACTGGCCGGTTTGGGAGGCATCTGCTTTACATTATTCTCCATCGTAAGCATTCTGGAGAGCGGTACATCTAAGTAGACATTTTCCCGCCATTGGCCTGAGCATCGAGGAACAATTCCACACGCTCGGCATGGTGGGCCACATAAGCTGCCGGACCGGTATCCCCGGAATCAAGAATATCGCGGACCACATCCGCCTTATTCTTGCCGGTAACAAAGAAAATAAGATTCTTCGCAGCAAACAAAAGGCAGCCGGTCATGGCTATGCGTTTCTGCCCATTATAGGGATTGACACTCACCTCATAAGGATGAAAGGAAGAAAGCAGATATTCCTGCCCCGGAAAGATAGAGGAGGTATGCCCGTCGTCTCCAGCACCGAGCAAAACGACATCGAAGGCCGGGAAGCCACCCCAAAGCGGAACCGTGCGGCAAACCAGCGTCGAATAGTTCTTTGCTTCAATCTCCGGGCGGTTCACTCCATAAATAGGATAAACGTATTCATCGGGCATGCCTACTTCATCCAACAGCAAACGGCGCATGGTACCATAATTGCTCTCATAATCCTCTGCCGGCACACACCGTTCATCCACCCAATAAATCCGCATCCGCATCCAAGGAGTCACCTCCTTGTACTCGTTGGCCCAAATGTCAAACATCAGCGAAGGAGTACTTCCCCCACTGAATGCAAAATAAAAGGTCTTTTCCGGCTCACGCTCCATCATCGCAATCAAATGTTCAATCAACGCATGTGCCGTAGCTGTAGCCGAATGGTAAACATAACTTTTCATAACTCGCAATATTCATCTGTATTAGTCAAATTCTTACACGGATTAGTCCACTCAGCACCATGTTCGTGCATCATCGCTTCACTTTCCAAAGGTCCCCACGTACCTACGGGATACCCATATAAAGGAGCATCCGTATGCTCTTTCCAATAACGCAACACGGGATCGAAAAAGCGCCATGAAGCCTCTACCGCGTCGCTGCGGGTAAAGAGTGTAGGGTCACCTTGTATGCAGTCCTCTATCAGACGGGCATAGGCATCGCCGGTAGGCAACCCGCCCAACTGGTCATAACTGAAGTCCATCATCACCTGCTTCACGTCAAATCCGGGTCCGGGAGTCTTCATGCCGAATTTCAGCACAATACCTTCATTGGGTTGCAGGCGGAGAATCAGCTTATTCGCGCGGGGACAATGTCCACCCTCGCAACGGAACATCTGATGGGGCGTCTCACGGAAATGTACAACAATCTCAGTCACCTTTGTCGGCATTTGTTTGCCGGTACGGATATAGAAAGGAACACCCTTCCACCGCCAGTTGTTAATACCGATTTTCATGGCAATATACGTTTCGGTACGCGAATCAGGTGCCACGTTCTTCTCTTCCCTATACCCGGCTTTCGAGCCCGAAGCCGTATATTGTCCGCGGACAATGTGTTCCTCCAAATCCTCCTCTGTCAAGGGAGCCAATGACTCATAGACCTTCACCACCTCGTTGCGGAAATTATCGGCATTGAAAACGGCAGGCGGTTCCAATGCTGTGAGCGCCACAAGCTGTATGAGGTGGTTTTGTACCATATCGCGCAGGGCTCCGGCACCTTCATAGAATCCGCCACGTCCTTCGATACCCAGATTCTCTACGGCTGTAATCTCCACATAGTCTATATAATTACGGTTCCATAGCGGTTCGAAGATTCCGTTGGCAAAACGGAAGGCGAGAATGTTCTGCGCCGTTTCCTTACCCAGAAAATGGTCGATGCGGTAAATCTGATGCTCCTTGAAAACGGAAGCATAAATGCTATTCAGCTTTCTGGCTGACTCCAAATCGTAACCGAACGGCTTTTCAACGATGATACGCGTATCAGGACGGTTCAGACCGGCCGCCTTCAAGTGCAAGGGAATGACACCGTACAAGGAAGGTGGAGTAGCCAGATAGAACAGCAGGTTGTCCGGTTTCTGCTCACCGGTAAACTCTTGTAAACGTCCGTCCAGCAGATGATAGCCTTCAACCTCGGCGGGATCCAATGTCTGGTAATGCAGATGGCTGCAAAATCCCTCATTTTATCTTCCACCTGCTCTCTGGAAGCTACGAACTTACTCAATTCACTCATTATATATTCTTGGTAACGGGCATCCGTATACTCGGTGCGTCCTATCCCCAGAATGGAGAATCCTTCCGGCAACCGCCCGCCACTATACAAAGTATAGAGCGCCGGCATCAGTTTGCGCTTCGTCAAGTCACCCGAAGCGCCGAATATAACAATCACTAATTTCTTCATCATCTTCTCCCCTTCTCACACATTGTACGTACCCGATTTCGTATCTCCTCCGTGTCCCGTCCAATTTTCATGGAAAAACTGTCCACGCAACTCGTCTGTCCTTTCAAAGGTATGCGCACCAAAATAGTCACGTTGCGCCTGAATCATATTGGCAGGCAACTTGGCAGACACCAGCGAATAGAAATAATTCAAGGCGGACGAGAATGCAGGCACCGGAAGTTCCTCTTTCATGGATTGTGCCACCAGATGTTTCCAGCCGGAAAGCAACAGCTGCATTTCATTTTTGAAATAAGGAGCCAACAGCAGATGTTTGGGCTTGTCTTTAGCCTCGAAAGCCGTAGCTATGTCGTTCAGGAAAATACTACGGATGATACAGCCGCCCCGCCACATGCGGGCGATGGATGCCAAATCGAGGTTCCAGGCAAAAGCGTCGGATGCACGCTGCAACACAGCAAATCCCTGAGCATATGACACTAATTTGGAAGCATAGAGTGCGGAATAGATATCCTTCACCATCTCCGACTTGTTGTACACCGCCTGCGAGCGTCGGCATACAAATTGCTTGGAAGCCGTTTCACGCAAGCCCTTCTGTGCCGACAAACTACGTTCGAACACAGCCGTAGCAATCAGCCCCAACGGCATGCCCAGCTCCATCGCATTGATAACGGACCACTTGCCCGTACCTTTCTGTCCGGCGGTATCCAATATCTTATCTATCAGGTAACCTCCTGATTTGTCCTTATGACGTAGTATGTTGGCGGTAATTTCAATGAGATAGCTACGCAACTTGCCCTCATTCCAATCGGCAAAGATTTCCGCCATCTGTCCATTGTCCAGACCAAGCAGATTCTTCATCACCCAATAAGCTTCGGCAATAAGCTGCATATCTCCATATTCGATACCGTTATGTATCATCTTGACGAAATGACCGGAACCGGCAGGACCAATCCACTGGCAGCACGGGGTACCGTCAGATGCTTTTGCCGCAATACTCTGCAGGATAGGCTTCACCTCAGGCCAGGCACTTTCAGATCCTCCGGGCATGATAGACGCGCCGTTCAGCGCTCCTTCCTCTCCACCGGAAACTCCAGCTCCCACAAAACGGAAGCCTTTCTTTTCGGCCAATGCCACACGCCGGTTGGTGTCCTCATAATTGGAATTGCCACCGTCAATCAGGATATCCCCTTCGGACAAATGGGGAAACAGCTGTTCCATCAGTTCATCCACCGCACTGCCGGCACGAACCATCATCATTATTTTGCGGGGTATGGCAATGGAAGTTACAAATTCGGCTATATCTGTATAGCCTTCAATTTTTTTCCCTTTGGCGCGGCCGTTCACAAAACGTTCCACCACCCCTTCTTCCACTCCCGGAACCGTACGATTATATACCGAAACATTCCATCCCTTATCTGCCATATTGAGGGCCAAATTCTCGCCCATAACTGCCAGACCGATAAGTCCAATGTCTGTTTTATTTAAATTCTTCATATTCATGTAAATTTTGTCTTTATATGGAAACAAAATGCTAACAGCATTTGTTCGTATGAATTACGAAAATAAAATAGTACTTTTGTCAGCGAAAGCCTATTTTTCAACCAGACAGAAAACCAATGCTCATGAAGAACTTCCACATCGGACTATTGCCACGCATCATCATTGCCATTATCTTAGGTATACTTTTCGGAAATTTCCTACCGGCTTCGCTGGTACGGCTGTTCGTAACATTCAATGCCATTTTCAGTGAATTCCTGAACTTCTCCATCCCCCTCATCATTGTGGGACTGGTCACGATTGCCATTGCCGACATCGGCAAAGGAGCCGGACGGATGCTGGTCGTCACGGCGCTCATTGCTTACGGAGCTACCCTATTCTCCGGCTTTCTCTCCTACTTCACCGGTATGGCGGTATTTCCTTCCCTCATAGAAACCGGGGTGCCGTTAGAAGAAGTCAGTGAGTCTCAAGGCATTCTTCCCTATTTTTCCGTGGGTATCCCGCCCTTGATGAATGTTATGACCGCACTCGTACTTGCCTTCACACTGGGGCTGGGCCTGGCTCATCTGAAAAGTGAGGTACTGAAAAATGCGGCACGCGATTTTCAAGAGATTGTCATCCGCATGATCAGTGCAGTGATATTGCCGCTGCTTCCCATCTATATTTTCGGCATTTTCCTCAACATGACGCACAGTGGACAAGTATTCGGCATCCTGATGGTCTTTATTAAGATTATCGGTGTAATCTTCCTGCTTCACATCTTTCTCCTGGTATTCCAATACAGCATTGCGGCACTGTTTGTCCGCAAGAACCCTCTCAAACTACTGGGACGGATGATGCCTGCCTACTTCACGGCTCTAGGCACTCAATCCAGTGCCGCCACTATCCCTAACATTGGCGCAAAGTCGGAAGAACGGCGTCTCTGCCGATATTGCCGGATTCGTCATCCCACTTTGCGCCACCATCCATCTGTCGGGCAGCACATTGAAGATTGTGGCATGCGCCCTGGCACTGATGATAATGCAAGGCATGCCCCATGATTTCCTATTTGCAGGATTCATCTTCATGCTGGGCATCACTATGGTAGCCGCTCCCGGGGTACCGGGAGGCGCCATCATGGCATCACTGGGCATCCTGCAATCCATGCTGGGCTTCGACGAGTCGGCACAAGCGCTGATGATTGCACTATACATAGCGATGGACAGCTTCGGTACTGCCTGCAATGTGACGGGCGACGGGGCAATCGCACTGATTATCGACAAAGTGATGGGAAAGAAATAGTTTATATTTTGCCATCTCGTGGAAAATAACGAATATTGCAGTCCGAAAAGACATAATAACAAGAAGCATACATTATGAAGAAAGCCCTTATCTCCGGCATTACCGGGCAGGACGGCTCGTTCCTTGCCGAATTCCTCCTGCAGAAAGGATATGAAGTGCACGGTATCCTGCGTCGCTCTTCCTCTTTCAACACCGGCCGCATCGAACACCTCTACTTCGATGAGTGGGTACGCGACATGAAACAGAAACGTACCATTAACCTGCACTATGGAGACATGACAGACTCCAGCTCTCTCATCCGTATCATCCAGAGTGTGCAGCCGGACGAAATATATAACCTTGCCGCCCAAAGCCATGTCAAAGTATCCTTCGACGTGCCCGAATATACCGCCGAAACCGATGCCGTAGGCACCCTACGCATGCTCGAAGCCGTACGCATTCTCGGTATGGAAAAGAAGACACGCATCTACCAGGCCTCCACTTCCGAGCTCTTCGGAAAAGTGCAGGAAGTGCCGCAAAGCGAAACGACCCCGTTCTATCCCCGCAGCCCCTATGGCGTAGCCAAACAGTATGGCTTTTGGATTACAAAGAACTACCGCGAAAGCTATGGCATGTTTGCTGTAAACGGCATACTCTTCAACCACGAGAGCGAACGCCGAGGTGAAACCTTCGTGACAAGAAAAATCACACTGGCGGCTGCCCGCATCGCCCAAGGCTTCCAGGACAAGCTGTATCTGGGAAATCTGGATTCTTTGCGCGACTGGGGATATGCCAAAGACTACATCGAGTGCATGTGGCTCATCCTGCAGCACGACACCCCCGAAGACTTCGTCATTGCCACCGGAGAAATGCATACCGTACGCGAATTTGCGACACTGGCATTCCGAGAGGTAGGCATCACTCTGTGCTGGGAAGGCCAGGGAGTGGATGAGAAGGGTATCGACACACAGACCGGAAAAGTCCTCGTGGAAGTCGACCCCAAATATTTCCGGCCTGCCGAAGTGGAACAATTGCTGGGCGACCCCACCAAAGCAAAAACACTGCTGGGATGGAATCCGAGGCAGACCAGTTTTGAAGAGTTGGTACGCATCATGGCAGAGCACGACATGAAATTTGTGAAGAAACTGTATTTAAGAAGCAAAGAGCTTTGAATGAACTATTAAACTTTCAGACAACAATGTTAGACAAAAATGCCAAGATATATGTAGCAGGCCACCGGGGACTGGTAGGTTCTGCCATCTGGAAAAATCTTGAGGAGAAAGGATACACCAATCTCATCGGCAAGACCCACACAGAACTCGATCTGCTCGACGGAGTTGCCGTACGCCGCTTCTTCGACGAGGAACAGCCCGAATATGTATTCCTTGCCGCCGCCTTTGTGGGAGGCATCATGGCGAACAGTCTTTACCGTGCCGATTTTATTTATCAGAACTTGCAGATTCAGCAGAACGTCATCGGCGAAAGCTTCCGCCACGGAGTGAAAAAACTTCTCTTTCTGGGCAGCACCTGCATCTATCCCCGTGATGCCGAACAGCCGATGAAAGAAGACGCACTCCTCACTTCTCCGCTGGAATACACGAACGAGCCCTATGCCATCGCCAAAATAGCCGGACTGAAAATGTGCGAGAGCTTCAATCTTCAATACGGTACGAACTACATTGCCGTGATGCCCACCAACCTTTACGGTCCCAACGACAACTTCGACCTGGAACGCAGCCACGTGCTCCCTGCCATGATACGCAAGATACACCTCGCCCACTGCCTGAAACAAGGCGACTGGGATGCCGTACGCCACGACATGAACCTGCGTCCGGTGGAAGGCATCAACGGCGACAGCAGCAAAGAGGACATTCTGAATATCCTCCGGAAATACGGCATCAGCGAAGAAGAAGTGAGATTATGGGGTACCGGCACCCCCTTGCGCGAATTCCTCTGGAGCGAGGAGATGGCAGATGCCAGCGTCTTCGTCATGGAACACGTCGACTTCAAAGATACCTTCAAGCTGGACGACAAGGAAATCCGCAACTGCCACATCAATATCGGTACGGGCAAGGAAATCACTATCCGCCAGTTGGCAGAACTGATTGTCAACACCGTAGGTTATCAAGGCCGGCTGACCTTCGACACTTCCAAACCCGACGGCACCATGCGCAAACTGACCGATCCCGGCAAGTTACATGCATTGGGATGGCATCATAAGATTGATATCGAGGAAGGTGTGCAACGCATGTACCGATGGTACTTGGGAAAGTAATTAGTGACGTCTGGTTAGCCATGAATGTCATGCGGCACAAGGTGGGAGCTGTATTGTTTATATTGCTGATACTTTTATCAGGTATCAGCCCAACCGTACATGCCATGATGGTTCCCGTGACCTATTCCGTTCGCGGCAAAGTCATCGACAGACAGTCCAGACAACCCGTGGCCTACGCCAACGTTTTCGTTACCGGTATCCCCGGGAAAGGGGCTTCCACCGATTCACTCGGCACATTCAAGATAGAGCAGGTGCCTCCAGGCATTTATAGCCTTGAGGCATCCTGCATAGGATACCAGACTGTTTCCACCCCCGAATATATCGTTTCAGCCTCAACTCCGCTCATTGAGATAGAGATGGAAGAGGATGCCAATCTGCTGAACACAGTAGTGGTGATGCCTTCCCCTTCCGGCGAAGTATCGAAAGCCCGGTCAGCATGCGTATCATCGGCCTGCAGGAAATAGAGAAAGTCCCGGAGCCAACCGGGATGTCTCGCGCATCGTACGCTCCTATCCCGGTGTCTCTTTCTCTCCCATCGGCTATCGAAACGACTTGATTGTTCGGGGCGGTTCTCCTTCCGAAAACCGCTTTTATATGGATGGCATCGAAATTCCCAACATCAACCACTTTGCCACTCAAGGTGCATCCGGAGGACCGGTAAGCATTGTCAATGCCGACCTGATACGCGAGATTACATTTTATACGGGCGCCTTCCCCGCCAACCGCTCCGGAGCCTTGAGTTCCGTCCTCGACTTCCGCCTCAAGGACGGCAATCCGGACAAGCAGGCGTTCAAAGCCACCATCGGTGCATCAGAAGTCTCGCTCAGCGGAGCAGGACACCTGGGACAACGCACCACTTATCTGTTCTCTGCACGCCAGTCCTACCTGCAACTTTTGTTCAAGGCTTTGGGACTGCCCTTCCTGCCCAATTTCATTGACGGACAATTCAAAACAAAAACCCGTTTCAACAAGCACAGCGAGCTGACCCTGCTTGGTCTCGTAGGCATTGACAAGATGAAACTGAATACCGATGAAAAAGGAGAAGATGCCGAATATCTGCTCAGCTATCTCCCCACCATCCATCAGGAAACATTCACTCTCGGAGCCTCTTACAGACACTACAATGGAAGACACGTGCAATCCCTTATACTGAGCCATAACTACCTGAACAACCGCAATCTGAAATACCGCAACAACGATGACTCTTCCGAAGACAACCTGACCCTGCGCCTACGCTCCACAGAGCAAAAGACCACCCTGCGTTTTGAAAACCAGACGCGCTTGGGAGCATGGACCCTAAAGGAAGGAGCAGAACTGAACAACTCCATCTATACAAACCACAGCCGGCAAAGACTATACGGCAGTCATTCGGGTACGCTTTCCATCTACGAAACCTCACTCAACATCTTCGGCTGGGGTGCTTTCTTCTCTTCCGACTATACCACCGCCGACAAGCGTCTCGCCCTTTCCGCCGGTATCCGTATGGACGGCAACACTTACAACCGAAAGATGCGGCAGCTATGGAAACAGTTCTCCCCACGCCTCTCTGCATCCTACAAACTCGGAACAATGGACCCTGAGCGGAAGTACCGGCCTCTACCACCAATTGCCTCCCTACACCGCTTTGGGATATAAAGACAATGAAGGGCAATATCTCAACAAAAACCTGAAGTACATGCAGGTCTTTGAAAGCAGCCTCGGTCTGGACTGGCACCTGCAAGACCGGTTCATGGTTTCTGCAGAAGGTTTCTTCAAGCGTTACAGCCGTATGCCACTTTCCCTCCAAGACAACATTCCGTTGGCATGCAAAGGAAACGATTACGGTGTCACCGGCAACAAACTGAAGCAGCCGGATGTGATAATGAGTACGGGCATCATCGAAAATCCGTCCGCTCCTGTTGCCGAACAGCGCTATAAAATGAAATACCTCAAGCAGGAAAGCGGCACTATCCTGCCTACTTTAGGTATAACTGTCGAGTTTTAGCAAATAGCCGCCATAAAAACTATTTTCCCTATAAAAGTTTGCTTTCTATATATAAACCCTTATATTTGCACAATTTTCAACCAAATGTGCAATTAATATCATGGAACAAAGTTTTATCGCCTATATAGAGAATAGCATAAAGGAAAATTGGGATTTAGACGCTCTGACCGACTATAAGGGAGCAACCCTACAATATAAAGATGTAGCCCGCAAAATAGAAAAGCTACACATCATCTTCGAATTAAGCGGCATCAAGCAAGGAGACAAGATAGCTGTCTGTGGCCGCAACAGTTCCCACTGGGGCGTAACGTTCCTCGCAACATTGACCTACGGTGCGGTAATCGTCCCCATCCTTCACGAGTTCAAGGCAGACAATGTACACAACATCGTGAACCATTCCGAAGCCAAACTGCTTTTCGTAGGCGACCAGGTTTGGGAAAACCTCAACGAAAGTGCCATGCCGCTGCTGGAGGGCATCATGATGATGGCAGACTTCTACATTCTTGTCTCCCGTAGCGAAAAGTTGACTATGCACGCGATCATCTGAACGAACTGTTCGGAAAGAAATACCCCAAGAACTTCCGCAAGGAACATGTCAGTTATCACAAGGACCAGCCCGACGAACTGGCTGTGATCAACTATACTTCCGGCACGACCAGTTATTCCAAAGGAGTGATGCTGCCCTACCGCAGCCTTTGGTCAAACACCACTTTTGCTTTCGAAGTATTGCCGCTGAAAGCCGGTGACAAGATTGTCTCCATGCTGCCAATGGCACATATGTACGGACTTGCATTCGAGTTTCTGTATGAATTCGCCGTAGGTTGCCACATATTCTTCCTCACTCGCATGCCCAGCCCCAAAATCATTTTCCAGGCTTTCACCGAAGTGAAGCCTAACCTGATTGTGGCTGTTCCGCTCATTATCGAAAAGATTATAAAGAAGAGCGTACTGCCCAAGCTGGAAACTCCCGCCATGAAGCTGTTGCTGAAAGTACCCATCATTAACGACAAGATAAAGGCGACCGTACGCGACCAGATGATTCAAGCCTTTGGCGGAAACTTTACAGAAATCATTGTAGGAGGAGCTGCCTTCAACCAGGAAGTGGAGCAGTTCTTAAAGATGATAGATTTCCCCTATACGGTAGGCTATGGAATGACGGAATGCGGCCCCATCATCTGTTACGAGGATTGGACCCGCTTCAAACCCGGTTCATGCGGAAAGGCTGCACCGCGTATGGAGGTGAAAATCCTATCATCCGATCCCGAAAACATTCCGGGAGAGATTGTCTGCCGTGGTCCCAATGTCATGCTGGGTTACTACAAGAACGACGAAGCCACCGGAGAGGTACTCGACAAAGACGGCTGGCTGCACACCGGAGACCTTGCCCTGATGGATGCCGAAGGCAACGTAAGCATCAAGGGACGCAGCAAGAACATGCTCCTTGGTCCGAGCGGTCAGAATATCTACCCGGAAGAGATAGAAGACAAACTGAACAATATGCCGTATGTAGCCGAAAGCATCATCGTGCAGCAGAATGAGAAACTGGTAGGTCTGGTTTACCCCGACTTCGATGATGCCTTTGCCCATGGGCTGAACAATGACGACATCGAACGCGTCATGGAGGAAAACCGTGTGGCACTGAATGCAGAACTGCCCGCATACAGCCAGATATTCAAAATGAAAATCTATCCTGAAGAATTTGAAAAAACGCCGAAGAAATCTATCAAACGCTTCTTGTATCAGGAGGCCAAAGGATAATGTAAAACAATTAAACTACAACCTATCTAACCCTTTCTAAATTATTATCTAAATGAGAAACGATTTATTATTATCCGCCATGCTTCCGATATGCGGAATGGCGGGAGAAGCGTATGGCATGCCGCCTGGGGATGCCGTACCTGCTCCAAAAGAGCATCCAAACATCATTCTGTTCCTAGTGGATGACATGGGATGGCAAGACACGTCCCTCCCTTTTGGACACAGCGTACCAAGTACAACGATACGTACCATACTCCCAACATGGAACGGATGGCTACACAAGGCAAAATGTTTACACAGGCCTATGCATGCAGTATCAGTTCACCTACACGTGTCAGCCTTTTTACGGGAATGAATGCTGCCAGGCATCGAGTCACCAGTTGGACCCTCCGCAAGAACACTACCCATGAACAACCCGACTCGGTCATGATTTATCCGGAATGGAACGTTAACGGCATTTGTCAAGAGCCTGGCGTGGAACGGACCACACAAGTCACCTCCCTGGCCGAAGTGCTCAAAGACCATGGCTATCACACCATTCATTGCGGAAAAGCCCACTTCGGTGCTGAAGGCACTCCCGGAGCCGACCCGTTGAAAATGGGATTTGAAGTGAACATAGCCGGACATGCTGCCGGTTCACCTGCCAGCTACTATGGCAAGGAGAATTTCGGCAACAAAACAGACGGTAAAAGCCCGCTGGCTGCCGTACCCGGTCTGGAGAAATATCATGGAACCGACACTTTCCTAAGTGAAGCCCTTACCATAGAGGCCATGAAGGCACTGGACGATGCACAGCAGACTGACAAGCCATTCTTTTTGTACATGGCACACTATGCCATCCATACCCTATACAACCTGACATGCGTTTTTACCAGAAGTACCTGGACAAAGGCCTTCCTCCGGTAGAAGCCGCCTATGCTACTCTCATTGAGGGTATGGACAAAAGTCTGGGAGACATCATGGACTATCTGGACAAGAACAACCTGACGGAAAACACTATCCTCATCTTCATGTCCGACAATGGCGGTTTGGCGGCCCATACCCGCGCCGGACAACTGCATGTCCAGAACTATCCGCTCAATAGTGGTAAAGGTTCCGCCTACGAAGGAGGCATACGTGAACCGATGATTGTCCGCTGGCCGGGCATCGTAGCGCCCCAAACCCAATGCGACCATTACCTGATGATAGAGGACTTCTTCCCCACCATCCTTGAGATGGCAGGCGTAGACAACTATACAACCGTACAGCAACGCGACGGCATCAGTTTCATGCCATTGCTCACCGGAAAAGGTAAAATGAAAGACCGTGATATCTACTGGCATTATCCCAATAGCTGGGGTCCTTCCGGCCCGGGCATCGGAGCCACTTGCTCCATCCGTTCGGGCGAGTGGAAGCTGGTGTATTATTTCGGTGACGGTAGACGGGAACTTTTCAACATCCCCGCCGACATCAGTGAAAAACATGATATGGCCCGAGAGAAGCCTGAAGTTGTCAAAGAGTTGTCACGGAAATTAAGTAATTACCTCCGGTCTGTGGATGCGCAGCGCCCTCTGTTGCGTGCCACCCGCCAACCAGCTCCCTGGCCGGACGAAATATAGAAAAAAGTATGAAACGAAACCTTTCCTCCTCCTTGTGTCCCTGCTTTTGCAGGGACAGCTCTTGCCCAAGAACATAATCCGGGCAGCGTACAGCCGGATACGATTCAGAAATCCTCCGAGAAATCTTTCCGGAAACAACGCTCTCCACGAACAGACCATGGCCCGGTAGGTATCAATATCTCCTTATGGAAAAACATCTCCACACAGCGGACTGATACCATAGGAAGCACCTGCTTCAATCTGGGTGTGTTCTCCTCCATGAACCGTCTGAATGGCCTCGGCATGAATATTCTTGGCAGTGTAACCGGCAGGGATGTGAACGGTGTACAGATGGCAGGTCTGTCAAATATGGTGGGGGGAAGCATGCGAGGCATGCAGATAGCAGGAATTACCAACATCAATGGCAACAACCTTATCGGAGTATCCGTTTCGGGACTGGTAGGTATCACCGGAAACCATGCGCAAGGCGTCATCATTTCCGGTCTGGCAAACATCAGTGGGGACTATAATCGTGGCGCCTCCATAGGCGGCCTGTTGAATATCAGCGGAGAAGGTGCTTCCGGCATACACTTTGCCGGACTCGCCAATATTTCCGGTGGAAATTTCAAAGGATTTTCAGGGGCCGGCCTGCTAAGTGTAATCGGTGAAGACTTGAATGGCATGCAGATGTCCGCCCTTACCAACATCACCGCCGGAGATATGACCGGTGTTCAGGTTTCCGGCCTGGGCAATGTGGTGGGTGGTACAGCCCGAGGATTACAAATAGGCGCTGCCAATATGGCCATACGTGCCAAAGGGCTTCAAATAGGTCTATTCAACTACTACAAAGAAAAATTAGATGGTTTCCAGTTGGGATTAGTCAATGCCAATCCCCAAACAAAAGTTCAACTGATGTTTTTCGGTGGTAATGCCACCAAGCTGAATGTAGGTGCCCGTTTCAAGAACCGGCTCTTCTATACCATCCTCGGTGGCGGTACCCATTATCTGGATTTTGGCGATAAGTTTTCCGCTGCCCTCTTCTACCGTGCCGGTCTTGAATTACCGCTCTACAAACAGCTGTTCATCAGCGGAGATCTGGGATACCAACATATAGAAACCTTCAAGAACAAGGACTACGGCATTCCGGCACGTCTCTATGCCCTCCAGGCACGTGTCAATCTGGAATACCACCTGACCGAGCGCTTTGGCATATTCCTCACCGGCGGTTATGGCGGCAGCCGCTACTACACCCAAGGGAAAACCTATGACAAAGGCATCATTGTAGAGGGCGGGGTGACGATACTGAAATTATAAATTATTGTTTCTCCTTAATCAGCCCCGTCCTATACGCCACCAGCAGTTTCATCAAATCCTGAATCTGCGTAACGAGTTCACTTCCTTTATCCGTATCCTTCACCATCATACGCTGCGAATTGAATTCGACAACCAGGGTTGTAGACTTGATGTCTTGTCCTTCTTCAATGGCTTTCTGACGGCTCTGGAACGGCTCATGCTGCACCAACTGCAAGCCGTGGGAATGATATACCAGCGTATATCCCGCAATTCCCGTTTCCGGCTGATAGGCTTTTGAAAAACCACCGTCAATCACCAGCAGCTTACCATCCGCTTTGATGGGTTTCTCACCTTTAATGGTCTTTACCGGTACATGCCCGTTGATGATATGCGAGTGTGGCCCCGGCTTCACGCCGAACTCTTCAAGAATGCGGTCGCACACCGCCGCTTCGTTGCGCAAAGCATAGTAATGCCCTTTCGTCTCCTTATGCAATGTTTTGTCGGCCACAAAATAGCGTTCAAAAGTAGCCATCTTGTCTTTATCGAAGGAAGGGGCATCCGGTCCGCACCACATGTACCAGACATAATCCAGTGCAAACTGTTTCTCGTCCGAACCGTCCTCGTCAAAGTAAGCGGTACGTATCAGCTGGTCGGTCTTTTTCAGCAACTTGCGTCCCCAGTATTCCTTTTGACCGATGCGGACATGTTTGAAACTGCCGTCCGCATTCAGAGGCACGGAAGCATGATAAAGCAGGTTACTGTTGCACACCAGATACATGCCGCCATACGTAAACAAGCAGCGCATGTGCTTCTTCATCTTCTCGCTGTTCATGAAAGAAGAATGAATCCGGTGCATCAGTTCGCGCTCTTCGTCCGACAGACGATACGGGTCCGCCGGGTCTACGGTGGGGAAATTCACATCGCGCAACGGATATTCCTTGCCTTCGTATACAAACACACCACGCTCGAAATCCACCAGATGCAGCAGTTTCCGGTTCTCCATACCGAACTCAGGACGGCGGCTGATGATTTCCGCCTCCAGTTTCAACTGGATAACCGTAATCGCCTTGTGCATCTGTGTAATCAGCCGCAAGGTCTTCTCATTGTATTCCGCATCGGCAAAGTTCATTTTCGGCGCAAAGATGGTGCAAGGGTCATCCGCATAGGTATCCATGGCAAACGTTGCAAGCGGCAACAGATTGATGCCATAACCATCCTCCAGCGTTGCTAAATTGGCATAGCGCATCGACATACGGATTACGTTGGCTATACAAGCATCATTACCTGATGCGGCACCCATCCACAGAATATCGTGGTTACCCCATTGGATGTCGAAATTATGATAATCACAGAGAGTATCCATGATAATATGCGCACCCGGTCCGCGGTCGTATATATCGCCCACGATATGCAGCGAGTCGATGGTCAAGCGCTGGATAAGGTTGCACATCGCCACAATAAAATCATCCGCACGCTTCGTAGAGATAATGGTACTGATTATGACATTGATATAGGCATGCTTGTTAGGTTCGATGCTCGATTCGTGCAACAGCTCTTGAATGATATACGAGAACTCTGCTGGAAGTGCCTTGCGTACTTTCGAACGGGTATATTTGGACGAAACGTTCTGGCATACTTTTACCAACTGGTTCAGTGTTATCAAATACCAGTCATCCAGGTCCGTTTCCTGCTCCTTGATAAGTTGCAGCTTCTCTTCCGGATAATAAATTAACGTACAGATTTCCTTCTTCTCACTTTCGCGCAGTGTATGCCCGAATATTTCGTTCACCTTACGTTTCACTGCCCCCGATGCATTCTTCAGCACATGCTGAAAAGCCTCATACTCGCCATGAATATCCGTCAGAAAATGCTCTGTACCTTTCGGCAGATTCAGAATGGCCTCCAGATTGATGATTTCTGTACTGGCATCAGCAATGGTAGGAAAACTGCGTGATAATAATTGCAAATAACGCAAGTCATTGACAATACTTTCCGGAGTTATATTTCCCATAGTTATTTAATTGATAGTTGATAATTGACAGTTGATAATATCCCTCATTCTTCATTATCCATTAATGAAGAACATGAGCAGCACTTGGGCTATAATTACCCGTAGAAACATGCACAGCGGATAAACCGTAGCATAAGCTACAGACGGATTGTCTCCCGGAATGGTGTCGTTGGCGTAGTTCAGCGCCATGGGGTTTGCCATGCTTCCGCACAGCATACCCGCCATTGTTCCGAAATCTATCTTCAGCCACTTGAAGGTAACGATACCCATAATCAATACCGGAACCACAGTCAACGCAAAACCCGTAGCAATCCATAACAGCCCTTCCGGCCGGAATACCGTATCGAAGAAATGGGCACCTGCATCCAGTCCCAGGCAAGCCAGGTAAAGAGACAATCCCAATGCACGGAGCATCAGGTTCGCACTGCGCGTAGTATAAGTCACCATGTGCATCCTCGGACCGAATGTCCCGATAAGAATACCTACGATGATAGGGCCTCCTGCCAATCCGAGCCGCACGGGAGCGCTGATGCCGGGAATGGAAATAGGAATTGCTCCCAAAGCCAGACCGATGACAATGCCGATAAATACCGCCACCAAGTTCGGTTCCTTCAGGCTTTTCACAGCATTGCCCAGCACCTTCTCCACATTTTGTATAGCAGCGGCTTCGCCCACTACGGTCAGGCGGTCACCCAATTGCAAGGTCAGTTCCGCTGTGGCCAGCAGCTGCACGCCGCTACGATAAACCCGGCTGATATTGATACCGTAATGATTACGCAGATGGAGAGAACCCAGCTTCTTGCCGTTCAACTCCGGGCGCGTCACCACGATACGTTGCGAAATCAACTGGCTGTCTATGGCATTCCAGTCTATATCTTCCTTGTTCCAATCAGTATGCTCCTGCTCGCCGAAAAGCACGGTCAGAGCCGGCGTATTTTTCTCCGAGGTAATCACCAGCAGGCGGTCACCTTCCTTTATAATCTTTTCCGAGGTAGGAATACTCACATTCCCATCCCGCCACAAGCGGGAAATCACGAACTTCGGATAGCTGTTCAGCCCGCCTATTTCCTTGATACTCTTGTTGAAGATGGCAGGATTGTGCACCTGGAACGCAACAATGTAAGGCTTGTTCACGTCATCCTTCTCTTTCAATTCCAGGTCTTCCTTATGCGCCAGCGTCTTACGGATGAACAGTACGGCCAGAATGACCCCTACCACCCCCAGCGGATATGCCACCGCACACCCCAAAGCAGGGGTACTGGACTCCAATCCCATCTGTTTCAATGTCTGCTGTGCCGCACCGAGTGCCGGTGTGTTTGTCGTGGCACCGCAAAGTATGCCCACCATATCCGGCAGGGATACTCCCAACCCATAGCTGCCCAGTACAGTCAGCAGGGTGCCGATAAGCACTACACCCGTGGCGAGCATATTCAGTTGTACCCCTCCTTTACGGAAAGAGCTGAAAAAACCCGGTCCCACCTGCAAACCCAAAGCATACACAAATATCACCAGCCCGAAGCTTTCCGCATAATTCAGCATCTGCGGGTCTATGGACAACCCGAAATGCCCGGCAATGATGCCGGCAAAGAATACAAACGTCACTCCCAATGAAATGCCGCAAACATGTATCTTCCCCAATCCCAATCCGATAGCAGAAATCAGTGAGTACCACAACCGCCTGCAAGGCGGAGTGCTCGACGAATAAACTATATAGCCAGTCCAATGTGCATTCTATTTTACAGTTTCAGGCTGCAAAGATAGTGCAAACCTCATGCAAAATAAAACGAACCCGTCTATTTTATGCGGCAGCACTTCTAAAAAGGGATACGATACAATAAATCCCTGCTGCCAGCAAAGCACTGACGGGGATAGTCAGCACCCAAGCGGTCATCAGACTCTTCGTAACTCCCCAACGCACAGCCGAAAGCCGCTTCGTGGCCCTACTCCGATAATAGCTCCCGTAATGGTGTGTGTCGTACTTACCGGAATCTTCAGATACTCCGTCAGATAAAGCGTAAACGCACCGGCAGTTTCCGCAATCACCCCTTCCAGTGGCGTCACCTTCGTAATCTTAGTCCCCATGGTTCACAATCTTCCACCCGCCGGACATGGTACCGAGTGAAATGGCCGTAAAACAAGAGAATGCCACCCAGTCCGGCAGGTCATCAATACTGTTTATCCCCATTCCCAGTCCTTCCGAATGTCCGGCTATCATAGCCGCAGCAATGATACCCATTACCTTCTGTGAATCATTCAGACCGTGCCCGATGCTGAACAAAGCCGAAGACACCAGCTGCAGTTTCTTGAACCACACCTCGGCCGTATGGGGATGCGCCCTGCGGCAAATGTACAAGACCAACAACGTAAAACCAAATGCCACCACCATACCAATCAAGGGAGCCAGAAAAATGAATGCCGCAATCTTCAGAATGATACTCAACTGGATGGCATCAAAACCATGAGCCATAATAGCAGCACCGGCAAAACCTCCGATCAGCGTATGCGAAGAAGAAGAAGGAATCCCCTTCCACCATGTAAACAGATTCCAGACAATAGCTGCAATCACGCCGGCCAGAATGATAGGCAAAGTAATGTAAGGCTCCATCACCGTTTTCGATACGGTGTTGGCAATGCCGAAACCGCCGATGACACACTTGGCGATGAAAAAGGCCACAAAATTGAAGAAAGCCGCCCATATCACCGCTTGGAACGGAGTAAGAACCTTGGTTGACACAATGGTGGCAATAGAATTGGCCGCATCATGAAAACCGTTGATATAATCGAATATCAGAGCCAGTACAATGATAATCACTAATAGTTCCATGCGTCCGTTCGTTTATGCGTATTTCACAATCAGGCTCCTCAAAATCTTGCCCACGTGTTCGGCTGCGTCCGTCGTTTTTCCAACTCATACATAATCTCCTTTGATTTTGATGAGTTCAATGCAGTCCTTCTTCTTCAAAAGCCTGGTGATGAAAAAATTCATAAATATCATCTGCCCGGTTTCTATGTCATGCAGCTGGTTGCAATATGCACGCAGCTTATCCGGACTCTTGCGGAATGCCTCCAGTTCATCCATGGCCTGGCCGATGAGGGCCGCTTCTGTTGAACCATATGTCCCAGCTCTTTCCCCTTGTCCGAAATAGGATGGGGATTATAGATCGTGATACGTTTGGCGCAACTGTTAATCCCATCTATTACATCATCCATGCCCGAAGCCAGGTCGTGGATATCCTCCCGGTCAAAAGGAGTAATGAAAGTAGTGCCCAGTTCATCCAGAATCAGATTGGTCAGCTTATCGCCCTCGCGCTCCAAATCTTTGATTCGTTTATAATCTTCCGCCCTCTTCTCAGGCGAGTCATGGCCCAATATTTCTATCAACAGAGCCGACGAGGACAATAAAATCTCAGACAATTGCTTCAGCAAAGGAAAGAATTTCGGTTCTTCGGTGTGAACCGGCTAAAAAGAATTCTTCATAATGGATAAATGTACTAAGTATATTAATTTATTTTTGTTTTCGTTGTTTCAGTCTTGCACGCAGCACTTCTACCACGGCCGGCAGTATGGAAACCACAATAAAGGCCACAATCAGCAGTTTGAGGTTCTCTTGTACAAACGGAAGGTCACCGAAGAAATAACCCGCATAACAGAAGATGGCAATCCAGCAGGCGCCCCCAATCAGGTTGTACAGCATGAAGTAATAGTAATGCATCTTACCCATCCCCGCCACGAATGGCGCAAACGTACGGACGATAGGCACAAAACGGGCTATGATAATTGTCTTGCCTCCATACTTCTTATAGAACTCATGGGTCTTGTCGAGATGGCTTTGCTTGAATATTCTGGAATCGGGATTATTGAAGAGCCTTTGCCCGAAGAAATGCCCTATCATGTAGTTGCAAGAGTCGCCCAATACCGCGGCAACAAACAATATCAAAGCCAGCACATTGACCTCGAGAGGCATGTCGGGCAGTGCGGCAATAGCTCCCGCCACAAAAAGCAGGGAATCGCCCGGCAGGAAAGGTGTGACCACCAGCCCCGTTTCGCAGAAAATAATCAGAAACAATATGGCATACGCCCACATATGATATTCCTGCACTATATCAATCATATACTGATCGATATGGAGAATAAAATCTAATAGAAAATCCATTATATATTGATTATCAGTACTTAAAAAATAGAGAAAAACTCGGCATGGGGAGACGGGCAATCTCTCTGGCTCCCGAAAGAGAGGAAGGGAAAGTACTAAATAAGAATACGCCTCAGCGTATATACATAATATCTATATGAAATCTTATGGGGATGGAAAGTAAAGGGGAAAGAAGTTGTCTTTTCTTCCGGGAGCAGAGTTTTCAGGGTTCTCGCAACCTTGGCGGCAATGAAGTCCGGATTAAGCCTCAACAATTTCGAGCAAGAGGCATGCCGTAATGAGAAGGTATTTCCTATGCAACCGGCATCTGCCAGGCAATTATAATTCGCGTCCTCCCCTTTTTCCTGGCATTGTCTGCCATCTGCCCCCGACAAGCTGTGCTGGGCTCCGGAGAAATAATGCACATCCGCAGTAGGGAGTGTCTTACATCCCTCCATATCATCAGAAACGGAAGTGAACTTCGATATGAGGAACAACCCTAACAAGATATAGAATATACATTTCGCCATAGCGGGTGCAAATATAGAAACTATTTTCGGATTACAACAGAAAAATGAAAAACAAAAAGCGGTTAACCGTTTCATCAGTCAACCGCTTTCTTGTTTTTGTAGTGGGTACGAGAATCGAACTCGTATACCATGCGTGAGAGGCATGTATCCTAACCGTTAGATGAACCCACCCTCGCATTTGTCTTGTACACCCTCAGGGATTCGAACCCTGGACCCACTGATTAAGAGTCAGTTGCTCTACCAACTGAGCTAAGAGTGCATCTGGCGGAAGCTGGGGGATTCGAACCCCCGGTACGGTTACCCGTACGTCAGTTTAGCAAACTGGTGGTTTCAGCCACTCACCCAAACTTCCTTTTTTATAACCAGCATTCTTTTCAAATGCGGTGCAAATGTAGGGCAAACTTTTGGACTGTGCAAATCTTTCCTACATATTTTTTTCACCGTTTTCATACAATTTGAGATAACACGTTAACACTCAAACCCTAAAACAAGAAAAAAAATTTGATACATATCAAACCGTCCTTTTCAACCTTTCCTTATCTTTGCGCGATTTTTAAAGTATAGTGCACATACACGGACAATGATACAACAAGAAAGCCTAAAAAAGCGGCTTGCCAAGCTGGCCGCCCCCATTTTTATAGAGACACTTCTCATCATGATGCTCGGTGCGGTGGACACCATCATGCTGAGCCGCCACTCGGACAACAGTGTTGCCGCCGTAGGGGTAGTCAACCAAATTATCATGCTCACTTTCCTCGTTTTCGAAGTCATCAACCTCGGAACGTCCGTTCTGTGTTCCCAGTATCTCGGTGCGAAACTACACAAGAAAGTAGTGCAAGTAGTCGGCGTATCCATCCTCGTCAACCTGGCGGTAGGTATCACGGTCAGCCTGGTACTGTTCTCCTGCGCCCATCCCATCCTCCGGCTGATGGGGCTCACCGCTGAACTGATGCAGGACGGCATGGACTATATGCGTATCGTAGGCGCTTTCGCCTTCTTCCAGGCACTATCCCTCACCCTCTCCGCCTCCCTGCGCAGTGCCAACAAGGCCATCTACCCGATGATGGTCACCGTCGTAGTCAATATCCTCAATATCATCGGCAACTACTCCCTCATCTTCGGCCGCTTCGGCTTTCCGGAACTGGGCGTGGAAGGCGCCGCCATCTCCACAGCCTTCAGCCGGGGTGTCTCCATGATTATACTGTTCGTCATACTGTTCCGCAAGCACATCCACCGTTTCCCACCGGCATACTTCCGCCCTTTTCCGTGGATAGAACTAAAGAACCTGATGAAGGTAGGCCTGCCCTCTGCCGGCGAACAATTGTCGTACAGCTCGTCGCAAGTCGTCATCACCTACTTCATCAACATGCTGGGAGTGGAAGCGCTCGCCACCCGTACCTATTGTGTCAACATCATCATGTTCGCTTATCTGTTCAGCATCTCCATGGCACAAGGCGGCGCCATCTGTATCGGGCATCTGATAGGCGAGAAGAAACCTCACGCAGCCTTCCTTATGGGAAAATACGTCATGAAGAAATCCGTCATGATTACCGTCATGCTGTCCTGCATCCTCGCCCTTTCGGGGCATGCCATCTTTGGCTGGCTCACGTCCAACCCCGACATCATACGTATGGGTGCCACCATCCTTATCATAGATGTACTCCTCGAAATAGGCCGCCCCATCAACATCTGCCACCAACGCCCTTCGTGCGGCAGGAGATGTCAACTACCCCTTCTACGTAGGGTTGGTGGTGCAGTGGAGTGTAGCTGTAGGTGTGGGATACCTTTCGGCTTCCCCTTCGGCTGGGGTATCTGCGGCATGTGGGTAGCCTTCCTGTTGACGAGAATATCCGCGGCTTCATTTTCGTCCGCCGCTGGTATGGCATGAAATGGGTAAACAAAAGTTTCATACGGAGCTGATTTTTCTCGTAAAAACCTTATCTTTGCCCCTCGAACAAACAAATTATGGCTTTATGGATGCACTATTGAAAGAAACCGTAGATGCCGCTATCAACTCCCGCTATCCAGGCATGGCTCCCGAGGGAAGAAGGTTGATAGAGGAAATCCTCATTCGCAAGGAAGTAGAAAAGGGCGCATTATTACTCAATGAAGGGCAGATACCATAATATCGTATTTGTAGGAAAAGGCATGTTGCGCCAATTCTATTATAAAAACGGTAAAGACGTCACCGAACACTTTTCCTATGAAGGCTGCATCATCATCTGCATAGAAAGTACCTTGAAGCAGGAACCCACCCACCTCATGATTGAGGCACTCGAACCGAGTGTCGTATACCTGCTGCCATACAACAAGCTGCTGACACTTACCGAAATCTCATGGGAAATAAACATGTTCTATCGGAAGATTCTGGAATATTCCCTGATTGTTTCACAGATAAAGGCTGACTCCTGGCGGTTTGAGACTGCACGCGAGCGCTATAACCAGCTCATGGAACATCAGCCCGAAGTCATCAAGCGCCTTTGTCGCACATTGCGTCCTATCTGCTGATGACCCCGAAACACTGAGTCGGGTACGTTCGGGCATACTGTAACCCTCCTCCTGTCTGCCCGGAGAATACATATCTGAATTTATATAGAAATTTTACCATTTCTCCCCTAAGCGTGCATTGATTGCCATACAATCATTTCATGCTCAAGGTTGTTTTATATGTATTTAAAATATTAAAATTCAGATTATGAATACTATACATAATTTTTCCGCTTCCTGATACAGCGGACAAAACAAGCCGGACGATACAGTACATCCGGTATATATACCAGTACAGTGAACAGCTTTTTCCGCTTCATCGGCCACCGTTCCATCACTTTTGCAGATCCACCCCAGCCTCATCAAGCAATACGAAGACCGGCTGCTCGGCGAAGGGCGGCGCCATAATACCATATCCACCTATATGCGTATGCTCCGTTCCATCTCTCACCAAGCTGCCGAACAAGGCATTCCATTCACACACAGTATAGACGATTTGTTCGCCTATGTATTCACTGGCTATGAGCCTACCGCCAAACGGGCCATCTCTCCTTTACTAATCCGGCGCTTGGTAAATCTTGATTTGAGAAGAAACCCGCCTTGCGTTTCAGCCGCGACATGTTTCTGTTAAGTTTTTACTTACGAGGCATTCCGTTCGTAGACCTTGTACATCTCCGCAAAACGGATGTCAAGCACAATACCATTTATTATTACCGCCATAAGACCCGTCAGCAATTGTCCGTACATATAGAGTCGTATGCCGCACAGATTATAAATAGGTATAAGAACGAAGCCGCCTCTTCCCCCTATTTGCTACCGATATTATCACTGACCGGGGAAGATGGTTACAGACAATACAAAAGTGCTTTACGGCTCTACAACCAACATTTACACACACTTTCGAAGATGTTACGGTTAAGCATTCCATTAACATCTTATGTAGCCCGCCATAGCTGGGCCACCACTGCCAAAGACGAAGGAGTGGCCATTTCTGTGATTAGTGAAAGCTTAGGACATACTTCTGAAAAGGTAACTCACGTTTACCTTGCTTCTTTTGACAACAATGCGATGAGTAAAGCAAATAAAAAAGTGATTGCAACAATCCATCCAAACAAAAAGAAAAAGCCCTAAAAACTAGAATTTGTAAAAGTATTCCTATTTGTATAGGAGTACTTTTATTATCCAATTTTATTCTCTTACTTACAAGGTAAGAGAATATATTTTATGGCTGCAAAGATATGAAAAAGATTACTACAATCGCAAAAAAATAGATTTATTTTTTAATTCATATTTATCTCATATAGATATAAGACACATTGCAGCCACTTGTATTTCAGTCTTATATATTTACATAAACGCCCCCATTTTGAATTCAAAAATTAAATTTAATTATGAGATAAAATATCGTTTTACATTTTAATTACATATATAGTCTTTTAATGTAAAATACCTTTTAATGGCTGGTTTATAAGATTATTCTCCAAATAAAATACCACCTCTTACCTTGTAAGTAAGAGAATTATCAAACAAACAAGAATGAACAGTTTTTTCTCTTCAATACCATTGAGAAAGAAAAAAGCTATTGAATTAGTGTGAATTATGAAACAAGTTCTCCATTTCAATAAAGTGATTAAGTTCGTCATTATCTTTGGTGACTTATGCTTACTGAACATCATTTTCATCTCGCTATATCACATTTTTGACTACCAAACACTGGGCAATGAATTTACACATTCATTGTCCCAGCTATTGGTATTATTGAATCTAGTCTATCTACTTTGCAATTACTCCAATGGCGTCGTACTGCATGAACGTATTGTACGTCCGGAACGCATTGTACGTCGGGCTCTCCGTAATACAACTTTTCACGCCACGCTGTTCATCAGCTTGGCTACTTTAGCAGATATCGGTACCAGTTCACGTTTTTTTACATGCTTTTATAGTATTTTCTTTATCTGCCTCGCTATATATCGCCTTCTTTTCCGGTATTTACTGAAAAATATCGAGAACATGGAGGTAACTCACGTACCGTCATTTTAATCGGCAGTAACAAAAACATGACAGAACTCTATCAAGAAATGACCGGAGATCCCACCACGGGCTTCCGCATTACCGGCTATTTCTGTGATGTACCTTCTGATGATTTTCCCGAAGATGTCCCCTATTTAGGGCAGCCTAAAGAAGTAGTCACTTATTTACAGCAACACCATATAGAACAAGTCTATTGCTGCTTGCCTTCTGCACGTAGCCATGAAATACTTCCAATCATCAATTATTGCGAAAATCACTTGATTCGTTTCTATAGTGTACCTAATATTCGCAATTACCTGCATCGTCGCATGCACTTCGAGATGTTTGGCAATATCCCCGTACTCACTATCCGCGAGGAACCTTTGGCACAAATGGAAAATCGCCTACTGAAAAGAGCCTTCGACCTCTTTTTCTCCCTCGTTTTTCTGTGTACAGTATTCCCCTTCGTCTACATCATCATAGGTACCGCTATCAAGCTATCCTCCCCCGGTCCTATCTTCTTCAAACAAAAACGAAGCGGAGAGAATGGAAATGAATTTTGGTGTTACAAATTCCGTTCGATGCGTGTCAACATAGACAGTGACGAACTACAAGCCACCGCCAATGACCCGCGCAAAACAAAAATCGGAGATTTCATCCGTAAAGCCAGCATTGACGAACTTCCCCAATTTATCAATGTGTTACTAGGGCAAATGTCCGTTGTAGGGCCACGCCCCCATATGCTGAAACACACAGAAGAATATTCACGCCTTATCGACAAATATATGGTCAGACATCTGGTAAAGCCCGGCATCACCGGTTGGGCCCAAGTCACCGGCTACCGTGGTGAGACCAAAGAACTCTGGCAAATGGAAGGACGTGTACAGCGCGATGTATGGTATCTGGAACACTGGACTTTTCTATTGGTTTATACATTATATACAAGACAATCAGAAACGCCATTCAAGGCGAGAGAAGCGTATTGAGAATTAAAATTGAAAATCAAAAATTAAAAGGAGCAGTAATGAAAACAAGAAAAGTATAGCCATCTTGATGGCGGCAATTACATTGGCAAGCTGCCAATCTTACAAAAGTACCTTATCTACAAAGTTACGAATCACTTACAGATAAGAGTTATAAGGAAATCGTCATCAATGAAGTCAACCAGCAGGATACCCTCTACGATGCGCGTATCCAACCTAAAGACTTGCTGAATATCACCATAAACACCACTGATCCGCAAGCTGCCGCACCGTTCAACCTGACCATGCAGACCTATAATAACATAGCACAATCCAATGCCAGCACTACATCGCAACCAGCTCTGCAACAATATCTCGTAGACAATGCAGGTGAGATAGACTTCCCCGTGATAGGCAGACTGCAAGTAGGCGGCTTAACTAAAAATGCAGCCGAGAACCTTATCCGTGAACAGCTTCGTCCTTATCTCAAAGAAATACCTATTGTCACTGTACGTATGTCCAACTACAAAATTTCTGTCCTCGGTGAAGTGAACAGTCCCGGAACTTTCACTATCAATAATGAGAAAGTGAATATTTTCGAGGCGCTTGCCATGGCAGGCGACATGACCATTTACGGTATACGAAACAACGTCAAGCTCATCCGCGAAGACTGTAACGGCCAGCGAAATGTCATCAGCCTAAACTTGAACGAGCAGAATATTCTTCATTCTCCCTACTACTACATGCAGCAGAATGATATCCTTTATATAGCTCCAAATAAAACCAAGGCAAAGAGTGCAAGCGTCAGTAACAGTACCACTATCTGGGTTTCTGTGATTACTTCCCTTGTTTCACTCGCAAGTCTGATTGTCAACATTGTAAGATAATTTTAATCCTCAAAAAATGAAAGAAGATTTATACGATGACCTTTTAAACGAAAAGAGGAAAACAGATTTCCAAGCCCTCTTTTTCAAATACATCATTCATTGGCCCTGGTTTGTGGCAAGCGTATTGATATGCACTGGCCTGGCCTTTGCTTATCTCCGTTACCAAATACCTGTCTACGAAGTGTCATCTTCTATCCTAATTAAAGAAGACGACAAGAAAAGTACCAACAATGCACTGTCTGCCATGCAGGATTTTGGTATGCTTTCCATGACCAGCAACTTTGACAATGAGCTGGAAATTCTGAAATCAAGGACACTCATCAAGAAAGTCGTGTCACGTCTGAACCTTTATACCAACATCGCCATCGAACAATCTTTCGGCTACGATGTTCCACTTTACAAAAACTCCCCTCTTGATGTGTTCATGACCGCCGAGGAAGCTGACAAACTGGAAGGGAACATTCGGCTGGAACTGATATACTCCCCTACCGGCCAACTGACTGTCACAGCCTTTTATATACAAAACGGAGACAAGCAAGAAACGACCAAATCTTTCGACGAACTACCTGCCATTCTACCACTCCCGGTAGGTGTCATCACCATTTCGCACAATGATTCATTGCCTGCTCCGCAAGAGCCCGTCAATCTGAAGGCTATCATCAGTACCCCCACTGCCGCAGCAGCAGGCTATAGGGCAGGTCTGACCGTAGCCCCCATATCCAATACCAGTACCATTGCCACCATCAGTGTACAAAACACCCATATACAACGAGCCTGATTTCACCCAAGAACTGATAATACTCTATAATCAGGACACCAACACCGAAAAGAATGAAGTGGCCCAGAAAAGCGCCGACTTCATCGAGGAACGTATCAGCATCATCAACCACGAACTGGGCACCACAGAAACCGAACTGGCGGAATTCAAGCAACGCGCCGGACTGACCGACATCAGCAGCGACGCGCAGCTTGCCCTTCAGGAAAGTTCCAAGTACGAACAGCAATATGCAGAGAACGCCACCCAAATCAACCTCGTGAACTATCTGCGCGACTACATCAACAATCCTGCAAACAACGACGAGATCATCCCTGCCAACGTAGGACTGAGCGACATGAACCTGACCTCCGCCATAGACAAGTACAACAATCTCATCGTGGAGCGTAAGCGCCTGCTACGTACCTCCTCCGAAAGCAATCCCGCCATCATCAATCTGAACACGGGGATCGAGGCCATGCGCCACAATGTGAAAACCACCGTAAACAGTGTTTTGAAAGGCCTGCAAATCACCCGGAGCAACATCGACCGACAGTCGCGCAAGTACGAAAGCCGCATCAGCAACGCCCCCAAGCAGGAGCAGGAGTTCATGAGTATCGCACGCCAGCAGGAAATCAAGGCCACCCTCTACATCATGCTGCTGCAGAAACGCGAGGAAAACGCCATCACACTGGCTGCAACCGCCAACAATGGACGCATTATCGAAGAGCCCATGCCTGCCGGCATCGTTTCTCCCCAAGGCAAAAAAATCTATATGATTGCCTTTGTCATCGGCATCGGCATTCCCTTGGGCATCATTTTCCTATTGAACCTGCTCCGTTTCCGCATTGAAGGGCATACCGATGTGGAAAAGCTCACAAAGGTTCCCATTATCGGTGACATCCCCCTTACCGGTTCAAACAAGCATGAAGAGTCTGCCATTGCCGTACGCGAAAACGACAACGACATCATGACGGAAACCTTCCGCAGCCTGCGCACCAACCTGCTCTTCATGATGGGCGATCCGGATAAGAAAGTCGTCCTGGTTACCTCCACCATAAGCGGTGAAGGCAAGACTTTCATAGCTTCCAACCTCGCCCTCAGTCTGGCGCTGCTCGGCAAAAAGGTCATTCTGGTAGGATTGGATATACGCAAACCGGGATTGAACAAGTTGTTCCATCTTTCACACAAAGAAAAAGGAATCACCCAATACCTTGCCGCCCCCAAATCCACAGACCTTCATGCGCTGATACAGCCTTCCGGCATAACTTCCAACCTCGACCTGCTATTGGGCGGTCCCATCCCACCCAATCCTACGGAACTACTGGCACGCCAGTCACTGGAAGACACCATCAGTACATTACGCAAAGAATATGACTATATCGTACTGGATACAGCCCCTATCGGCATGGTGACCGACACGCTCATCCTTTCGCGCGTAGCGGACGCCAGCATCTACGTCTGTCGTGCAGATTATACGCATAAGACCGATTACCAGCTCATCAACGAGCTTCAGGAGCATCATCGTCTCCCCAACTTATGCACAGTAGTCAACGGAATCGATATGAAGAAGAAAAAATACGGTTATTACTACGGCTATGGTAAATACGGAAAGTATTACGGCTACGGTAAGAAATACGGATACAGTTGAGTTAGCGACTAGCTATTAAGAGTTGAGAGTAAATAATCGAGTGTCTAATTTTTAATTTCTAATTTCTAATTTTTAATTAACCCCGCCCCTCCAATGTGACAGGCGACCGCGTAGCGCCCGAACCTCAACTATTTATGAACCATAGAAATACACCTTTAAAGGATTTTACATGAACCATACTGATATCACCCCTCATATTATTCCTCGTCGCCAATGGCTGGTGGCATACGTGCAGTCTTGTCTGGAAAAGAAGACTGCCGAACGGCTGAAAGCTATGGGAGTGGAATATTACTTACCCATACAAAGCGAAATACGCCAATGGAGCGACCGGCGCAAGAAAGTGGACCGCCTGGTCATCCCGATGATGATTTTCGTGCATGTCACTCCGCAGGAACGCCCCCTGCCGCTTACCTTACAAGCTATCAGTCGGTACATGGTATTGCGCGGTGAAAGCCGTCCCGCCGTCATTCCCGAGGAACAGATGGAACGTTTCCGCTTTATGCTGGATTATAGCCCGGAGGCTGTAGAGATTTGCAGTACACCTCTGGCAGCAGGTGATGCCGTGAAAGTAATAAAAGGCCCCCTTGCCGGATTGGAGGGAGAACTGGTCATGATAGGAGGAAAAAGCAAAGTGGCAGTCCGGCTGGATATGCTGGGCTGCGCACATGTGGACATGCCGATAGGATACGTGGAGAGAATTAATTTTAATTGTCTCGTATTCGCTTTTGGCGTCAAAACAAGGACAAGCCTTATGGATAGAGGAACTGAGTTGCCGATGCCCTGAAATACGGGCATTGGGATAGTCGGTCTTCAGCTGCCGAAGCAAGTCAAGCAAAGAGCATTTCTGCGCATAGGTACGTGTATCGGCAGGGACACCATTCTCGTCGAGCCCACCCTCATAGCAGATGCCGATACTCTTGTCGTTCCAGCCGGTGGCATGGGCTCCAATCTGATGAACCGGGCGACAAATATGCACCTCGCCGTCACGGGTGATGTAGAAATGATAACCGATATCGGCAAAGCCCCGTGCCAGATGACTGCGGCGAAGCGCCTCCACCGAGAAGTGACGGTCACAGCGCGTAGCGCTGCAATGAACTACCAGGAGGGTTACCTCCCGATAGTTCTGATAGAAACTGCCTGCTTTCATCCGGCTAACGGTTGATGCAGGAAGTCAAGCCAAACACTCCGGCCAATGTAGTGGCCACGGTAATAATCACTTTAAGGACAATGCCCCATACAGATTTTGATTTTGTTTTCTCACTCATAACAATTTGCAATTAAGGAATTAAACACTATGGTTAGCTGCATTTTTTAGACAGAAGAACATATTTATTTTCTCTCTTTTGTCTTTTCGTTTCATCCTAACGGATTTTCCCCCTGGTCTCCGTCCGAACCGCCTCCCGGGTTGCTGCCTCCACCGGCATCTTCACCCCCGCCAGTGGCTCCGGTCAGGTCCACGGTAGTCTTTCCGGCCTTCAGGGCTTTCACCACGGCACGGGCTGCACTTCGGGTTGCCACCAGATTGAATTCCGCCTCCTCCAGCAGCTCTCCAAAACGCTGGCCGCAGGTCCAGTTCACATTCAGCTTTCTGACATGGATGGCAGGATTGAACTCCTTGGCAGAAGCCGCGCCGGTGCTGTTGATGCTGATGTAGAAACTCCCAGGTCGCCCAACTGGATTTTTGTCCGGCCAGCAACTGCTCCCGCATGCAATCCACGGACATGGTGAGGATGGCCACGATGTCCGCACGCTTGTACACACAGCCGTGGCTGGCGATGTGCTCGGCAAAGCGGTTGATGTCCATCACTTCCGAATACTGTGCACTGGCGTACGCTTTTGGCAACCGTCTTATCGGTAGGATTGCCACGCATCACGATACTGTAGTTAATCATAAATTAAAAATTATAAGTTAAAAATTAAAAGATAGGGAGACGATACTAATCCCAGGGGCTTACGATTACTAATCTTCGCGCGTCACGATTACTAATCTTCACCCTTCATCGTCTGACAGAACAAAGATACGACGTACCTCCGGGCAGAATAAGAGATGCGGTGAAGTGATATGAAGGGATGTGGGAAAATGTGAGATTAGGTAAGATTATACCGGGTTCCGGCAATGGGTATACAGAAAAAATTCCGTACATTTACAGTGTAATAACCAGTTAAAGCATTGTTTATGAAGTACGTTGAAGACTACGAAAATATCCCCGGCAAAGAGTGGCCCGTCCGCCCCTATTACAAACGTGAACTGGCAGAGGCATACGCCCCCACCATTTCACCGGCATCCGCACTCAACCGCTTGTCCAAATGGATGAAGCTGAATTTGGAACTGGACGAAGCCCTGCGGCATACCGGCTACAAAGGCTCCCAGAAAATATTCACCTCCCTGCAGGTGGAACTTATATTCAGGTATTTAGGAAAACCGTGAAAGAATCAATCCCCCACATTGCGCGCCATGGCGCATTGGTTGCGGTAGATTTCATCCCCTTTCAGCTCGACCACCCGATAACCACGACGGCCACCGGAACGGACAGCCTCATAGCCCTCCTGCTTCATCACCAGACCGAGGCGCGTGGGACTCAAGGGTTGCCGGATACCTATGTTGATATGTCCCAGTATCTGGGCATTGGTCAAGAACATGCACTCCTCGCCCGGCATGGGGCGGCGATAGTACACCTGAACGAGCTCACGCTCCAGGCAGGGCACCTCAAAATAACGGTTATGAAGATTCACGGCATCAATCTCCTCCTGCTCAAACCAGTAGTGGAAGCCGCTCTTCCAGAGGGCATAGCCTTGCGCATACACTCCGGCATAGTCTATGGGATAATCGAAAGGACTGTCTATGGAATCCACCTCGAAGGGAAGCCAACGGCGGTTGCCACTGAGGTCGTTGAGGAAGGTGACGTTGTTGCTCGTGCCACAGAAGCTGGCAATATGCGGACGGCTCTCCTTGAAGTGTCCGTAGGCGGCACGCTCGTTCACGTCTGTCATGCCGGTGATGGCCTTCAACTGGCTGACCTGGGCAGAGGTCATCTCCTCCAGCTCTTCAAGGCATACCAGTGCAAACTCGGTCAGCGTAAAAAGGTCGTCCTTGCTGACGCGCCGGCTGTTGCTTTTCACATAAAAATAACGCTGAAGTTCGACAGGAAGCAGACGCTGCATCCAGGTAGTCTTGTAGATGCCCTGCTTACCGATGAAGACCAGAATCTCATGATTCACCACCTTGGTATCGAGCAGCGAAGCAATGGTGGCCACCAGCCACTTCTTGAAGTAGATGCCGAAAAGCTTCTGGTCGTCCTTCACATGTACGCCGGCAGCCAGACGGGCAATAGGGTCAGTAGTACCGTCCCAAGTAGGCAGCCCCTCCAGATAGGCTACAAAGGGATTGAAAAGCGGTGTGTACTCCGAATCGAGCACGGAACGTATGTCCGCAATGCGGGCAAGCATCCCTGCCTTGTTCATGCGGCTCCACAACGTGTTGACGTAGCGGTCGGTCAGCTCCGCATACTCCTCTCCGCAGTCGGCCATCAGGACTTCGAACTTGCCGCTCACCGTATTTTTGCGGAACTTCGCCTGTTCGGAAAGGAACTGCTCGATATCTGCCACCGTGGCAAACTTTTCATCGCCCTCTCCCCTGCGGACAAGGGGCGGGTGCCATGCTCCCCGGTATTCGCGTAGCAGGAGCCGATGACAGCTGCCACATCCCCGTCATAGTCGGGAAAGTGCTCCGCTGCCCAAGCGGCGGCTGTCTTCCGAGCCACTCCGTACTGGTTGAGCAGATAACCCATGCGCATCACATATTCGTTATGATGATGTTCACAATAACTCACTCCCTCCTCTTCCAGCAGGCGTTCGGCAGCTTTCACCACCTTCTCCAAACGTTTGTTGCGCTTTGTCGGCACGGCTTCGGAAGCGTTATCCAGCGGTTGGGGAGCAATCGGACTATCTTGCAAAACAAAAGAAGCAGCACTGGGATTGTAATATACATGAGGGTCGGAAGCCAGTCCACTGATACGGGTAGCATTCTTGCACTGCCCGTCGCTTTCGAAGCCCACCAGGCAGGAATAGTAGTCGTTGACTTGATTGAAATACTTGGCGTATTGCCGGAAGGCTTTTCCCTTTTCCGCTCCGTTCAGGTCATCGATGCGGCAGATGATACGGATGCCATGACCGCTGATAGTGGTGTAGGCCATCAATGTATACTTGTCGGCACAAATCAATGTCAGTGTGGCAGCCATCCGCTCGGGAGCGATATGGTCCAGGTCGACCAAGGTATAGCCGGTCCAGGCACAGATATGTTCGCGGGTCTTCCCACCTTCAAAGCAGACGGCAACAGCGAAGCAGGGACAGCCGGACTTCTCGCGGTCGGCATCCCTACGCAGGTCTTGCTGCAAGTAGTAGCGATGTTTCTCGGTGCGGTCTCGCAGGGCAGCGTCGCATTTAATGATGTTGACTATTTCTTCAAGAGAAGTTTCTACTGATTCTGTGTCCGAATAGCCTCTGAAAAGGCTGATATTGCGGTGTTCCATAATTTACTGATTTTTGTTTATGTTTAAAATTACGACGCGAAGGAACGCATAAGTGCCCAGATACACAAGTCCGGTCGTTTCCACTACATGGAAATGATTTCGCTTGTTTTTATTATTGTTTAACAATTAAAAGAGTCAACATGACAAAGAAAGAGCCGGTGACACCGGCATTCGGAGCCTTTCTGAGCAAATGCCAGAAAGAACAGCTCGTTAACGGCAGACATCTGACCAACGAGACCATCGCCCAAGCAACGATGATGAGTACCAGAACCTACAACCTTTTAAAAAAGGGCTGAGCAACAACATCAACCAGATACATGCCATAACGCATTTCTGGAGGTCGTTCCCGAAAACAGACCAAGAAAGGGAGAGTTTTGAGAAAGAGGTGGCAGATTGCCTGGAGAGTGATTTGAGGAACTACAGAATCCATACCGGAGTCCTGAAGCCTTAACTTCACTTGCAACCTTGACACTTGTGGCACCCTTTTTCCAATACTCCCTATTAGGCTAATATTTATCACACACAAACGATACAGGTCTGTGCATATTGATAATTTGTCTCGCGCGCGTAACGGGTATTTATGTTTAAGGGGTGACACAGGTGTCATTTCGGCTTACCACTGATTACATAAATTGACAGAAATTGAAAAGAAAAATTACCTACAAGAATCTGTGAATTTTATGGTATAGATATTAGAGAAAGTAAGCAGCTATTCCATATAAAATATAATCATGATTATGAAACAATATAATATTGCCGTTGCAGGTACCGGCTATGTAGGTCTGAGTATTGCAACTTTGCTTGCACAGCACAACCATGTCACTGCTGTCGATATAATCCCTAATAAAGTAGAACTTATCAACAACAAGAAATCACCCATTCAGGATGAATATATAGAGAAGTATTTGGCAGAAAAGGAGCTTGACCTAACTGCTACTCTGGACGGCAAGGCAGCCTACAAAGATGCGGACTACGTCGTTATTGCCGCTCCTACCAACTACGACCCGGTGAAGAACTTCTTCGACACCCATCATATCGAAGATGTGATAGACCTCGTCATCAGCGTAAATCCGGATGCGGTAATGATCATCAAATCAACCATCCCCGTGGGGTATACCCGTTCACTCTATATAAAATATGCACAACAATTCCTTCACAATCCGGAACTGGAAGGCAAGAAATTCAACCTGCTCTTTTCTCCGGAATTTTTGCGTGAGAGTAAAGCACTTTACGATAACCTTTATCCTTCTCGCATCATAGTAGGTTATCCTAAAATTATTGAAGGAACAGAATTTACAGAAGAAAATACAGCTATAAATGCCATCAGCAATCCCAATGCGGAAGAATATGCCAAAATTTTCGCAGCATTGCTCCAACAAGGTGCTGTTAAAGAGAACATAGATACCCTATTTATGGGTATGAAAGAAGCCGAAGCCGTAAAACTTTTCGCCAATACCTACCTTGCCCTGCGTGTCAGCTATTTCAACGAACTCGACACGTATGCCGAAATGAAAGGGCTTGATACCGCAGCCATCATCAACGGAGTATGTCTCGACCCACGTATCGGCACACACTACAACAACCCCTCTTTCGGTTACGGCGGCTATTGTTTACCTAAAGATACAAAGCAACTCCTTGCCAATTACGACCGCGTCCCCCAAAACATGATGACCGCCATTGTGGAAAGCAATCGCACACGCAAGGATTTCATTGCTGACCGTGTATTGCAGAAAGCCGGTTACTATAGTTATGCAGAAGGTAATTATGATGTTGCAAAAGAAAAGCAAGTTGTAATTGGCGTATATCGCTTGACGATGAAGTCCAATTCGGATAATTTCCGACAATCATCCATTCAAGGTGTAATGAAACGGATAAAGGCAAAAGGGGCAGAGATTATCATCTACGAACCGACACTGGAAGATGGAAGCACGTTCTTCGGCAGCAGAGTAATGAATAATCTGGATGAATTCAAACTACAGAGTGATGCGATTATCGCCAATAGGTATGACATCTGCCTGGAAGAGGTGAAAGAGAAAGTTTATACGAGGGATATTTTTAGAAGAGATTAAGAAACTATTTTTTGAAAAAGTGATAAACACTCCTTATAAAATCCGATGAATTATATTCATAAATATACAACCTGTATCATTCAATACCTCTATATATACATAATGATATCCTCCGCAGGAATGGCCTTACCCGCCTATATAGGGAATGATAATTTCATCATATTGACACTATTAATGGGAATATACTATGTATTGAAGAAAAAGACATTATTTCATCTTCAAAAGCAATATTTACTTTTCATCGGATGCTTGTTTTTTTCAATGCTTCTAGTCATAATAGGCTCTACATTAAGTTTAGGTACAGCACTCAGTGTGACTTCTATACCATTAATCATATACGCCACCTACAAAATAGATCCGGCCAACTACCTACAAAGATTTATCAAACTCATTTTTTATATTGCTTTAATCAGTATCATCCTCTTTACTATCACGCGTATATATGGCTTCAATTCATTTTCAAGTATATTTCCACATCTGTACACTTCATTTTTTAGAGGAGGAGAAGTGTACAGTTACGGAGGATTTTTATACCGTTTTGTGACTTTACACAGTGACAGAAATTGTGGTCCGTTCAGCGAACCTGGGCAATATCAATGTGTGCTTTCCTCTGCTTTATACTTCATCATGTTCCATCCTCGCCTTTTTGAAGCTAAAGAGCGAATACGATATATAATCGTGTTCTTCCTTGCCTTGATTACAACTCTTTCTACAAGCGGTTATATCGGAATAGTAATATTGGTTTTCTGTTACCTATTGCATTCCTTAAAAACAATAGACAAACGAATGAAATACGCTATTATAATTACGATTATCGGCACTATGCTTTTTATGTCAATGACAAAACTCGGTAATGAATTCATGAACACAGTTGTATTCCACAAAATTTACGCAAATGGTCAATTGGATTTCTCTCTTAATTCCGGTGGTGCACGTACAATAAGTATAAGTAGCGTATTGACTACCATATACAACCACCCTATCACCTTGATTGGAGTTGGTTATGACGAATTACATAATATGGGAGTGGAAGGATGTGCTGGTTTTCTCTTCCTACTTCTCGCCGTAGGAATAATGTCATTTTCCATATTATTTGGCTTTTGTTTCCATCAAGTATTTAAGTATAATAAGAGTATCTGGGACATTATGGTACGAATTTTATTAGTCTTAAATATGGGATTAAGCCAGCCCCACATTATGAATGTTGCTCTCTTTACCATGATGTTATATCCTTACTTCATAGCTAACAGCTTAAAAAAAACAAATACATCCTATGTCAGAAGTTGCTAACAGAGTATTGAAGAATAGCGGATATCTATATTTTAGCATGGGACTATCCATGTTTGTTTCCCTCTATTCCACCCGTCTAATTCTCAATGCACTCGGAAGCTCCGATTTTGGCATATTCTGCATTATCGGAGGAGCAATCGGTATGTTAGGGTTCTTAAATGCAGCCATGTCAACCACCACCCAACGCTTTATTAATTATGCAGAAGGAGAAGGAAAACCCGAAAAACAAAAAAGTATTTTCACTGTAAGTATAAGTATCCATTTTCTATTATCATTATTGATGGTTATCATTTTCGAGATAGCCTATTTTTTCTTCTTTGATGGTATATTAAATATTCCTTCTGATCGAATTCCTTCAGCCAAATGGATTTATCAGTTAATGCTTTTATCGACAGTATTAACCATCCAGACCGTACCTTATAATGCTATTATCAATGCTCATGAAAACATGCGGTATCTAAGTATTATAGGCGTTTTTCAAACACTTATGAAGTTAGTTATAGCATTAATAGTAGTCCATGTATATACAGATAAATTAATTCTATATGGTATCCTCACAACCTTTGTCTCATTAATATTCATGATTATTCTTCAAATTTATTGCCATCGGAATTACTCAGAATGTACATACAGCATCCACAAATATCACAATAAAGAACTAATGAAAGAAATGACTTCATTTGCTGGTTGGGGATTTATAAACTCCTCTTCTTCGATGTTTGCACAATACGGGATGGGAATTGTATTAAATTCGTTCTTCGGTACAATATTAAGTGCAGCTCAAGGGGTAGCCAACCAAATATCCGGTCAGCTAATGGTGTTTTCACGTACTATGCTAATGGCAATCAACCCTATTATTGGGAAAAAGGCCGGCAGTAATGACATAACTAATATGATGCGTATTTCATTATTCAGTTCAAAAATGTCTTTTCTCATCATCGCCTTTTTTGCCTTTCCTTTTATTATTGAAACCCCTTATATACTCCAACTATGGCTAAAAAATGTTCCGGAATGGAGTGTATGTTTCTTTAGATTTGAAATAACAAGAAATATGTTAGACCAATTAACTATCACATTAACAAGTGCCATCAATGCAGAAGGACGGATAAAATATTATTCGATACTTCGTGGATGTTCATATTTCCTGCCATTACCTATTAGTCTATTTCTTTTTCATTTAGGATTTTCACCTTATTGGTTTTATATCATATGGATATTTACATGGAATGGAATAGGCAGTCTCATCATTCTATATTATGCACATAAAAATTGCGGAATGCAATATGCTGATTTTTTCAAAATTATAATATATCCTATACTACTAATAACAATCTCTACATTATCAATCAGTGGGATAATTACAGTATATATGGATGAATCATTTTTGCGTTTAGTTATCATTTTATGTACTACTACGATAATATTTATTATTTCATGTTGTTGGGGATTTGTGTTTTCGCCTAAAGAAAGAAAAATCATATTATCGGCATCTATGTCATTATTGAAAGAAATAAAAGTGAAGCTACATCTTTGAATTAAAAATAATTGTAGCACCAAAACTAAAAGGTCATCACAGGTAATCATCATTATACCAACATACCATTTATTGAATAGTGCTCACCAGACTCAGGAAATCCAACAAGAGTTATTAAGATCGTACTCGCCTGTGAAAATATATTAACTTTATAACAAAAACATTTATCATCAAATACTTTTAAAAGCATCAAGAAGTATATATAAATAAAATATCATAAAACAATGAACTATTTAACAGATAAAATTCTACGCGGAACACATCGACTTTACGTTAACCATTATGGCTCATACCTAAAACCGATTGACAGCATAATGGATCCTGAGAAGGCGTCCAACATTATATATCAACAACTAAAATCAGATTCACCTTCAATGGTTGCTCGATATGGAAGTACAGAAATATTATGCGTAAATAACTATTTAGGGATAAAAAAATATAAGCATAACATTATAGATTATATCACAGATAAAATACCCCAATTTTGGTGGAATCAGATTGGCATATACAACATGCAACATCTTTCTGGTTTTTTTCCACTTACAGAACTAAATTTAGAAAGATTTGGAGAATTAATGATCGAAGATTCAAAACATGTTGACATATTAGGTTCATGGCGTATAGAAGAACGTAGACTTATTGATATAAACAAAGTAAAGACTATACAATTACTACTTTTAGAACCATACCATGCAAAACATCCATGGTCAAGAGTTCTTAAGGGGAAAAAGGTATTAGTCATACACCCTTTTGCTGAAACAATACAACATCAATATGAACAAAAAAGAACATTATTATTCAAAAATCCAGATGTACTACCTGAATTTCAACTAGAAACAATTAAGGCTGTTCAAAGTCTTGGCGGGCAAAGTCCTTTCAATACCTGGTTCGATGCATTAGAATATATGAAAGATGAAATTGATAAACGAGATTATGACATTGCACTCATTGGATGTGGAGCATACGGATTCCCCTTAGCTGCTCATGTAAAACGGACAGGAAAAAAAGCAGTACACTTAGGTGGAGCTTTACAATTACTATTTGGAATCAAAGGAAAACGTTGGATCAACCCTTATTATGGTAAGGTATTCCTTCCATTCTTAAAGGAAAACTATTACAACAATTTAATGAATGAATTTTGGGTTTATCCATCAGAATCAGAGCGACCTTCGAATGCGGCTAATGTAGAAGGGGCATGCTATTGGTAAATTAAATTACAATATACTTTATTTTATAATATGTCATCAAAGATTAAAGTATTATATATTACAAAATATAATCAAAAAGAAATCTTAGAAAAACCTGATAATTTTACATATTACATTAAAAGCATAATGAATAGCAATTTAATAGATGTGTACTTGCTAAATCCATTATCTTTACAAAAAGGCAATAGCATTCAGGTTCTAATCGCCTTAGTAAAAACAATAAAAGATATCAATCCTGATATTCTGTATCTAGGCGCCCTGCAAGGTCTCGGCAAGTTGGTAGTTTTAAAACGAATCGGAATCCTAAAATGTAAAATAGTTGCATGGAAATATACTTACTGTAAAGAATATTCCAACCCTATTAAAAATTGGTTTATCAAGTTCTTTTATTGGAAAGGAATAGACAGAATTTACATGATGTTTGATAACCATACACGGCATGCACTGAGTCATAATATTGTAAAAGATTGCCAAATAACAACACTGAGCAGAGGAACAGAAGTCGAATGGTATCAAAAATATCTTATTCCCCAAAAAGACAATTTTCTGGTAATGGCTACAGGAAAGGATAGCAGAGATTACCAAACACTCAGTGAAGCCTGCGAGCAAACTCAGACAAACTGCCATATCATTACCCGCCGCCACGAAAGCAATATAAAAGCAGCGGAAAAGTTCAAAAACAGTCAATACATAAAATTCACATTTATGGAAGACCTGCATATAAACAATGAATATGAGTACATTATGCAACAACAAGGTCAAGCATCCATATTGGCTATTCCTTGTGAGAGAAGAAAATATGGAGTAGGCTACACCAATATAATAGAAGCATTGCCCTACTACATTCCAATCCTAATGACACATAACCCCGATATACACATAGATTTAGAAAAAGAATGCATCGGCTATTTAATAGAACCTTACGATGTCGAAGCATGGAAAGAAAAAATCATTTACCTAAAGCAACATCCGGAAGTCATAGAAACAATGAGCAAACATGCTAAAAAGTTGACAGAAGGAGAATATAATGCACGAACCACCGCTTCCTATATAATGAATGACTTTATCCGAATCACCCAATAATGCAAGTATGAGCTTCAAAACATGCCGCCAATTAATACACGAAGATTTCCGTAAGGTGCTGACACAACAGCCACATGGAAAAATATCCGAATACTTATATATCCTAAGATATTTAATTACCAACAATTCATTCAAATTTTGTTTTTGGTTCAGATTGGGCAGCTGGTCAAAAGGAAAGAAAAGAGTACTACCTATCTATATCCTTTCATGGATGATGCATCGGCATTACATGTTTAAATTTGGAATTCAGATGCCATTAGGTACCCCCGTAAAAGGAGGATTAAGCTTTAATCATTTTTCATGTATCATTATTAATGGAGCAACCCAAATAGGACATAATTGTACCATATTTCATGGCGTAACAACAGCTCTAAAAATGGGAGGAAGCAATGCTGGCGTACCCTCTATTGGAAATAATTGTGTGTTGGGACCAGGAAGTAAAATTCTAGGTTCTGTAACTCTTGGAGATAATGTTTTTGTGGGAGCCAATGCTGTAGTTACTCATGATATGCCATCAAACAGCATAGTAGCCGGAATCCCTGCAAAGGTGATTAGTATGAATGGACTGCAAAGTACAGAATTAGTAAGACAGCATAAATGAAAAAAAGAATAGAATGGATTGATTTATGCAAAATCATAACAATGATAATTGTATGCTATGATCATACAATTCAAAGCATTGCTCCCGATGAAGCCTTGAAAAACAGTTTCTTCATAGGCACTATATCTTTTCATATGCCCCTATTTATGATATTAAGCGGCTATTTTATCAACCCTAAAAGAATGAGAACTGATAAAATTACAACATCTTGTTTTTCGAAATTTAAGCATCTAATGGTACCCGCTTTTTCTTGGTATATAATCCAATGTTGCCTATTTAGAGAAATACCTGAAGTAAAAGCATCATTAGAATCATATTGGTTTTTAAGCTGCCTATTTTTCTGCTTCTGCATATTAGCCATTATTACAAAAATCACTACCAATAACCTTATTGTATTTACGGTGGCATGTATAATAACCTATTTCACACCATACTGTTACTTTGTAAAGATTAATTTTTTAATGCCTTTCTTAGCTATAGGATATTGGTTGAATAAACATAATAAATATCTAACTTGGCAATTAGTATTACCTATATTAATGATTTACATAATCCTATATCAACATTGGACTTTTGAGGATTCTGTTTATATTACTCCTATTCGCTTTCACAAATTCAGTTCTATAATACCGATATCACACATAGCCATATTTCGATTTGCAATTGCTGTAACTGGAAGTTTATCAATAATATATGGTTGCATATTAATCACAAAGTATTTTAAAAACAACATCCTTATAAAAAAACTTATTCATTATGGGAAATATACACTTTGCATATATACCATACATTTCATTTTTATAAAACTCATAAAAGACTTTTTCAATAAACATTTGTGGAGCAATGACTATCCTCTTATGTTATTTTCAATATTAATATCAGCATTAATAATCATACTATCTCTATCAATTGCATCCTTACTTAGGTATAACCATTATACTAGAAAAATCCTACTAGGAGACTTTTAAAATACAACAAATATGAAACTTACATTTAAGAATGTCTTGATTACAGGCGGAGCTGGTTTCATCGGCTCTAACATTGCATCAAAGTTAGTTGACAAAGGAGTTAACGTGACTGTATTAGACTCTTTGTCTGAGCAAATACACGGACAAAAACCGGAAGAGACATCCCCTCTTTATCTATCTATAAAAGATAAAGTCAAGTTCATCAAAGGAAGTGTCACATCACGGGAAGATTGGCTAAAAGCCATTGATGGTCAAGAAGCCATTATTCACTTGGCAGCAGAGACCGGTACAGGGCAGTCTATGTATGAAATAGAAAAATATGTAAATACTAATATCGGTGGAACAGCGTTAATGCTTGATATTTTGACCAATGCCAAGCACAACGTAAAGCGCGTTATTGTAGCTGAAAGTCGTGCCATCTATGGAGAAGGCAAATACTATAGCCCACTATTGGAAAAAGATGTTTATCCGGAAGAACGTTTAGACGAGAATATGTGCAAAGGAGAATTTGAATGTACTTATCCTAATGCCGGAAAACTGCAATTAGTGGCTACCACTGAAGACTCGAAGATACATCCCTCTTCCGTATACGGCATAACCAAACAAGTACAAGGCCAATTGGTACATTTGGTATGCCCTTCCATTGGCATTGATGCTGTTTCATACAGGTACCAAAATGTATACGGTCCGGGGCAATCACTCTCCAATCCATATACAGGAATTCTTTCCATATTCTCAACCAGAATAAAAAATGGAAATGAAATCAATATTTTTGAAGATGGAAAAGAGACAAGGGATTTTGTATTCATCGAGGATGTAGTAGATGCAACTATTTTAGGCCTTGAAACCAAAGAAGCTGCTGGTCACGCTTTCAATATCGGTACAGGAATCAGCACCGATGTCCTTACAGTGGCACATACACTGTGCGAAAAATACAATATGAATGTTCCCATCACCATATCTGGGAATTATCGTTTAGGAGATATCAGACATAATTATGCTGATATAGCATTAGCACGTACCATATTAGGATACGAACCCAAATGGAGCTTTTCTGATGGTATAGGCGAATTCTGTAAATGGGTAAATACACAAGAGATACAAGCAGATATGTATGATGCATCTATCCTAGAAATGAAAGAAAAAGGACTATATAAATGAAAATTCTTATAAACTACGCAGACAAGCAATATGAGCCCGCCCGTAAATGGAATACATTAACTGGTAAATATATTGCCAAATTTGATAAAGTATATGAATTTTCTCCTCACGACATAGACCCATCGTTTGCCATACTATATCACGACATCCTATCGCAAAAGAGAGGAAACGGCTTATGGCTTTGGAAACCTTATTTCGTGAATAAGGTATTGGAAAACTGTAATAACGGAGACATTATATTTTATTGTGATTCGGGTTCTTTTTTTACACGAAGCATTAAAAAAATAGTAACAATCATTTCCAAAAGACAGCCACTATTTGTTTGTGATATCCCATTACTTGAATCCTGCTTTACTAAACCATTATGTTTTGAAAAATTGGAACTTACGGAGGAAAAGTATAAAACAAGTAATCAAATCATTGCAACTTACTTCTGTTTCCTTGTAACGCCTACTACCCGTAAGTTTATGGCAGAATGGTTATCGTTCTGTTGTGATTTGGAGTTGTTATCACCGGCAGGATTAGGCAAATTCGATACAGCAAAAAAAGATTTCGGAGAATCATTCGTTGCCCATCGCGAGGATCAAAGCATTTTCTCATTACTCTGCAAAAAGTATGAAATTGCTCCCCACCGAGATATCAGTCAACGCGGAAAGTACCCCGAAACTTATAAATCAGCATTCTATGCCTACAAAGTACCTATACACCCAAATGATAAGTATAAACCTATAATTTTCCTACACAAATCACCTCGATTGAACCTACAATGGTTTATACGATATATTTATCATAAAATTAAGCCATAATATATTCCCCTTTATCAATTGCAATATGAACCATATAGCCATACTTTTGACTGTATTTAACCGTAAGGAGAAAACCATAAAGTGCCTGCGCAACATAACAGCACAATCACTTCCAGCTGACACTAAGTTTGACATTTATATAGTGGACGGAGGTTCTACTGACGGAACTGTAGAAAGCGTAAAAACACAGTTTCCCCATGTTAACATCAAAACCGTAGATGGAGTATTCTGGAATCGCGGTATGATAGAAGCATGGAAAATGGCCGAGGAAAAAAAACGAAATGGATGCAACTATGATTATTACCTTTGGCTAAACGATGACACCTTCATATACAAAGACTGTATCGCATCTTTGCTTCGTGTAAGCCTATTGAAAAAAAACAGAACCATCGTACTTGGGTCTACAGTGGATACTCAGACACGTAGCAAACTAACGTATGGAGGCAGAGATAAAACTGGAAAAGTGGCACGCCCATCTTCTGATGACAGCCCTGTGCCAGTAATTATGATGAATGGAAATATAGTATTGGTTCCTCACAGCGTGTACAAGAAATTGGGGACACTTGACCCCTACTATACACATGCGCGCGGTGATTTTGATTACGGGCTGCGCGCCCGTAAAGCTGGAATAGAATTATGGCAGGTAGGACATCCACTTGGCGAATGTGATGCGCATGAACACATTGATGCCTGGTGCGACCCAGAAATACCGCTAAAGAAGCGTTGGAAACTTATGTACCGCCCCAATGGAATGCCTCCAATGGAAATATTTCATTTAGAGAACAGACATTATGGATTCTGCATTGCACTGAAGCATTATTTCACAATTCATCTCCGTTGTATTTGGCCAAATCTTTGGATAAAAGCAGGTAAAGCAAACATAAATAAGCTACACTTAATATAACAAACAAAGAGTAAAAATAAAGCACAAACGACAAAAGTGATGAAAAAGCTTTATTAATACCTCCTTTCGGATTTCCATATTATTCATGTATGGTCATTAATGGAGCAACTATAATTGGAGACGAAGTGATGATTAGCAGTGACACTATCGTTGTAACAGATATGCCGGAAAACTCTGTAGTAGTAGGTAACCCAGAAAAAAAATCCCCAAAATGGTTAAAAACATATCAGCTATTAATATAAAAAGCATGATAGCATAAAAAAGACATAATTATGATACAAAGAACTAAAATTGCGCTTATCATGCCCTATTTTGGCAATTTTCCCAACTATTTCGCTTTATGGGAATGTTCTGCATCCAAAAACAGGGATATTGATTTTTTAGTTTTTACAAATTATCCAAGGGAGAATTCATACAAAAACATCATTTATATACAATGCGAGTTCCATGAAATCAAAAAACGAATAGAACGCGAAATTGGTTTTCCTCCTATGCTAACCAACGCATACAAAATCGTTGACTACAAGCCCTTATACGGATGCATATTTCACGAATATTTAAAAGATTATTCGCACTGGGGATATTGCGATTCAGATGTTATTTTTGGAGATTTAAGTAAGTTTCTAACTGATGCAAGACTAAATACATACGACCGCATATATCAGCACGGACACTTATGCATCTATAAAAATGAGCATAACATAAATTACAGATGGAAAACTGAACATAATTTAATCTCATACAATTATAAAGAAGTATTCAAAGTAAAAGGAGTAAAGATGTTTGATGAACGTGGTGGTATGTGGGACATATGGAAAGAAAACCAATGGAGCCAATATCTGAATGACAAAGAATTTGCTGATATTTTACCCACCAAACACGAATTCACAACCAGTTGGAATAGCAATCCTATGTGTTTCCATTATCAATCCGGTCATTTATACAAATACAAAAATGGAATCAACAAAACAGAATTAGCCTACTTGCATTTACAAAAAAGGAAAATGGAAGTTCAAATAACAAACCATGATGATTTTTTCATAAAGCCCAACTTATTTTGTAGCACTATAGATGCCAGTCCAATATCTATTACTCAAATTAAGCAGCCTATTCGTCCGAATAAATTAAAACGTATAGTTAATATTTGTTTTAACTTTGATGAGATAAGATTCCATATAAAAGTTGCCTTTAGGCGCTTTGTAATGTATATAAAAGGCGAAAACCGGCATATAAAATACGAATTATACTAACACCCTATTACAAAATTATGAATTTTCTTTTTTGCATCAACAACCAATATTGTGATACTATAAAGGTGCTCATTCACTCATTAGTTACACACAATCAAGGGAAACACCATTTCTATTTCATATATAACAACATCAGCGAAAAAAACAAGCAAATTTTGATTGATTACACCCATTCTAAAAAGGGGGGGGGACAGGCAATTTCTTTTCATCAATTCAACAGAAATATAAACGACCTTCCTATAAATGGACAAAATTGGAGTATAGAAATATATTTCAGACTGTTTGCTTGCTATATTCTAAAGGACGTAGAAAAAATTCTATATTTAGATGGAGATGTCATATGTACCGGAGATTTATCTGAATTATACAATATTCCATGTACTATTGCTGCTGTAAAGAATGATAATCAATATGCCTGCAAACGACTTTCAACTGAGGGTGTTACTACATATTATAATTCTGGAGTATTACTATTAAATCTTAAACAATTGAGAAAAATGGATGATGAAAACAATCTCTTAAATGAGATATTTTCATTGAAAGAGAAACTCATATTTCCGGATCAAGATTTCTTAAATATCAAGTATAGGGAAATAATTATACCTATTCCTAAAGTATATAATTACATGATTAGTGTAGCAGAAATAAATCCTAACTATATAAAAGAAAATAGACCAATATTGATACACTATGTTATGGAAAAGCCTTGGAGTATCAAATTCCCATATAAGACAGACCACCCATATTTCAAATGCTTATGGCAACATAACCAAAGAATGAAAGTAATCAAACTTTGGATTTTACACAGATTATATCGTATATATCAACTCACACTAGTGTCAAAGGAAGGAAGACGAATATGATTCCCAAAATAATCCATTATTGTTGGTTTGGAGAAAGTAAAATACCTCCATTAATACAGAAATGTATCAAATCATGGAAAAAACATCTGCCCGATTATGAATTTAAATTATGGAATGAAGAAAACTTTAATGTAAACAGTACCTTATGGACTCAGCACGCATACGAACTAAAAAAATATGCTTTTGTGTCAGATTACGTCAGATTAAAAGCACTTTACGAGTACGGTGGAATTTATCTAGATACAGATATAAAAATACTAAAATCATTTAATCCACTACTTAAAAATGAAGGATTCATCGGGTTTGAAGATGTAAAAGGAAATGTCATTGCATCATGTGTAATTGCTGCAAAGCAATTACACCCTTTCATCCAAGAGTGTATGCAATATTACAACCAAGATTTCACGATAGAAATTATCAATAAGAATGAAGCCAATGTTATAGACATTACACAAAGATTGATAAAAAAAGGTATGCAACTTGGAGGTGGCGAACAAGTAATCAATGAAATGCACATATATCCAAGAGAGTACTTCTGTCCAATGGATTTTTGGGGAAATTGGAATAAAACAGCCAACACATATTGCATACATTTGTTTAACGGCTCTTGGTTGCCTGACAGTGAAATGAAAAAGCTAAATAAACGAAAAACATGGTATTTTAAGCTATGTAAATGGATATATGTGCACATTGGTTTACAAAAGTTAAAAAGCAGTCTAAAGCGATGAAAAATATTGTTCTCGACCTCATATACATAATATTAAACTATTTTGTATGCTATGTGCCATGCTGGCATTTCCGTAAACTATGCTATCAACTATTAGGTATGAAAATAGGTCAAGGCTCTCGAATTTTAATGGGAACAACTATCATCAAACCTTGGAAAATAAAAATAGGAAAAAATTCAATTATCAATGAAAAATGTCATTTAGATGCACGAGGTGGAATTATTATCCACAATAATGTGTCTATTAGCATATATACCGTTCTCATCACAGGAAGTCACAATGCGCAATCGCCCACATTTGAATTCTTAGAAATGCCTATACACATAGAAGATAATGTATGGATAGGTGCACGCTCAATCTTATTGCCTGGAAGTTATTTAAAAACATCATGCTTGATTGGTGCTGGAAGCACTGTGAGAAAAGGAGAATATCAAATTGACGGTTTTTATTCTGGTGTACCAGCTACATATGTAAAACAACGAAACTTAAAAGGACTCTACCAACAACAATGGAATCCTTGGTTTAGATAAATCTAATGGAATGCAAAAGAAAATTCTTATCACATTTTTATTCAAAGAAGGTGCTGGCCCCGTATTTACCTTGGAAATGTCTCGTGGATTGGCTCAAAATGGTTGCGAAATACACGCGTTACTTTCTTCTAAAATATCCAACAGAAAGGATTGGGAAAATGAGAAATCATTCAAAAGTGTAACTTTCATAGAAACGGGCACCCGTAAAACCGCTATCCAAGCAACCTTATCTTTCTTCTTCAATGAGAAATATAAGTTGAAAAGGATGTTTCAAAAAAAAACATTCGATTATATCATCAGTACATTCTATCATCCTTGGAGCACAACGGTATTCAAATGTTTTGAAGCAAGAAAAAAAATAGTTATCTGTCACGACCCTATACATCATTCGGGTGTCGGATTATTGGAAAAATGGATGACTACTCACTACATCAAAACAGCTAGTGATATTATAGTGCTTACGCAAAGTTTTATTCCAATCATTGAAAAACGATTCGGTTATAGCAAAGAACATATTCACTATATGCCACATGGAAGAATGAGTACATATAAGCAACAAAACACAACCGCACCTCAAACCGACTGCAAAAACATTAATTTTCTCTTTTTCGGGCGCATTGAAGAATATAAAGGTCTCCATATCTTAGGAAAAGCCTACAAAAAACTTGTACAATCGTATTCGAACATTTCAATGACGGTGGCGGGAAGTGGAGATTTCAGCAAATACGATTCAATGTTCAAAGAATTGCCACAAGTAGACATTGTCAATCGATATATTGAAGATAAAGAAATAGACAACTATTTCAGTATTCCTAATACAATTTTAGTGCTACCCTATTTAGATGCCAGCCAATCAGGAGTTATTCCCGTTGCCTTGGAATACAAAATACCCATCATCGCCAGTGACGCTGGTGGATTGAAAGAACAAATGAATAATGGTGACTTTGGATTATTTTTTCAACCGGGAAATGCCAATGCACTCATGCAACAGATGGAATACGCCGTTAAGCATCCTGAGTTTTTGGCAATAGAAAAGAAAAAGATGGCTGAATATCTGAAGACCTTGAATTGGGATGTCGTCACTCGGAAGGTAATTCAAATTTAAATGAAAAACAGACAAATGAACATTGGATATATTCATTTAGACTATGGGGAATGGACTACCGGAAGTTATAACATCCAAGAAATCGGATTGGCAAAAGCCTTGGAACAGATGGGACACCAAACAACGATTGTGTACTGGATGTCTACCAAAGACAAGCGATGCGGTACGGAAGTAAACACGACCGCTAATATTAAGAAAGTGTACTTACCCTATAAAAGAAGATTGGTACACCACGTATGGCCTGATTTTTCATTGTTACTAACACTTGGCATCGATGTGTATCACTTGCAAAGCGACAACTTGCTTTGTGTACCGGAAGCCGTGAACTTCTGCCTAAAACACGGTCTGAAACATTATTGCTACGTAGGTACAGTACATAGCTCTTCGCCTAGAGCAATTTCACGCTGGATAATGGACAAGTTAAGCAGCAGAAACTTTTCCGCATTCAGAAAAACAAAAGTCTTTTGTAAAACTCCAGCTGTAGTAAATGAGTTAAAGCAAAAAGGGGTAACAAGTGCAGAATGGGCGCCTGTAGGCTTAGATACGGATATTATTCCATTGGCGACAAGCTCTAAAGAACGACAAAGGGCAGAACTGAAATTACCTGAAGATAAAAGTATCGTATTCTTGGTGTGTGCATTAAGACCGGACAAGCATCCGATGGATATTTTTCCCTTAGCAGAAAGATTAGGAGACAAATACTTATTAGTGCATGCAGGAGCCCTTTGGATGCAAACAGAGGAATATATGGCCAAATTAAAGTCAAGTGAGAAATATAGCAATATATTATTCATAGGGAAACTTCCAAATGAAAAAATCCATGCATATTATGAAGTTGCTGATTATGTGATAAATTTCAACCCCAATGAAATTTTCGGAATGGCAATTCTTGAAGCAATGTACCATAATGTAACAATAGTAGCGCGACATGCACCCGGCCCAGACTGTATCATAGAAAACGGGAGAAGTGGGTTCCTATGCAACTCAGTGGAAGAAATAGCCCAAACAATACTCTCCGGTAAAAAAGTTCAAAATGCACGAAAACGAATCATAGAATATTTTACATGGGAATCAACCGCTAAAAAGTTTTTGGATTATATACAACACTAAAACTACTAATATATGCGTATATTCCACATTATCACTCATTTTGATATAGGAGGGGCAGAAAGAGTAGCTGTCAACATTGCCAAGTCACAAACTACAGGGATGGAATATCATCTTGTGGAAGTAGTACGTGGAAACGGAGAATTCAGCCAGGCTTTCATTAAAGAACTGCATGATTGCGGTATTTGTTTCCACCGTTCGCATATTACAAACAATAAAATCGCTATTTTATTGTTTCCTCTATGGTTTGTATATCTGTCACTAAAATGGAAACCACAAGTAATCCATACACATACAGAAATTCCAGACCTCAGCATATACTTATGGAACAAAATATTCGGTTGGATGTTTCCATCCATAAAATATGTACGAACAATCCACAACACAGAGCTATGGAATCAATGGGCCCAAATAGGCAAAAAAGTTGAATATTTTTATTCTAAAAAGCATGCCAATATAGCCATCAGCGAGTCAACACAACAATGTTATCAGCATATTTATGGAGAGACACCACAAATCATATTCAATGGATTGCAATCTGTAGAACAGAAAAAATTCAACCACATCATAGCGGACAAAATAAATATCTTATTTGCCGGCAGATTGGAATATCAAAAAGGAGTAGATCAGCTGATAGAAGTCGTAAAAGCATTAAAAGACAATCCTAAGTTTTACTTTCACGTTGTGGGAAATGGCTCAATGAAAGAGAAAGTACACAAGGCTTTAGAGCCACTATCTAATGCATCTCTTTATGACAAGATTTTCGGACTGAACCAATACATAGGAGATTTTGATTATTTATTTATGCCCTCAAATCACGAAGGCCTTGCCTTAATGCCTATCGAGGCAAGTTTGGCACACACGCCGACCATTATCAATAGCTGCCCCGGTTTAAAAGACACATTGCCTGAAACATGGCCTTTAAAAGTAAATGACAACAAAGTGGATGATTTTATCAGACTAATTTTATCCTTAGAAGACACAACGTATTATGAGGAATACGCAAGCATAGCATACAGGTATGCGAAAACAAATTTTTCTATAGAAAAAATGCAATTTGAATATGAACAAATCTACAAAATATAGCAAAGTCCTATTTATCCTCCACATGCCTCCACCAGTACATGGTGCATCCATGGTAGGAAAATACATACATGACAGTAAAATTATAAATAATGCCTTTGAATGTCATTATCTAAATCTTGCATTAGCAAAAGATCTGGATGATATTGGTAAAGGAGGAATAAGAAAACTGAAAGAGTTCTATAAGCAACTAAAACAAATTAGGAAACAAACAAAATTAATAGTGCCACAACTTTGTTATGTAACTCCTAACGCAAAAGGTGGTGCTTTCTACAAAGATTTTTTTGTAGTTATGCTTTTAAAAATGATGAGACAAAACATCGTTGTACATTATCACAACAAAGGCATAGCTACCAGACAAAATAGATATTTTGATAATCTATTATATAGCACTTTTTTCAAAAATCTGAAAGTTATTCTATTGATAGAAAATTTATATCAAGACATAAAGAAATACGTAAATTACAAAGACGTTTATATCTGCCCCAATGGAATACCTACCCATGAAAATCTACCTACAGCTCCTCAAAAAGAATTTAACATTCTATTTTTGTCAAATATGATAAAAGAAAAAGGTGTATGGGATTTAGTAGAAGCGTGTGCGATATTACAAAAAAAAGGAAAGCCTATAAAATGCCATTTTGTAGGAAAATGGAGTAATATTACAGAAGATAGGTTTAAAGACGTAATAAACAAACAGAACCTTAAAGAATGTGTATTTGCCCATGGAGCAAAATATGATAATGAAAAAGACGCATTTCTGCAAAAAGCCGATATATTTGTTTTTCCTACCTATTACGATAATGAATGTTTCCCATTGGTGCTATTGGAAGCCATGGAACAAAGCCTCCCCTGCATCAGCACAAACGAGGGAGGAATACCCGGTATCATAGAGGAAGGCAAAACCGGATTTATCGTGGAAAAACATAGTCCGCAACAGCTGGCAGAAAAGATAGAATATTTAATAGACCATCCCATGATATGTGCTGAAATGGGTAAAGCCGGTAAAGAAAAATTTCAAAGGGAATTCACTTTGGAAAAGTTTGAGAACCGGATGAAAGATATTTTAAAAGAATGTATAGCTTCATACAAGAAGTAAATAGAAAAAATTAATTTTATAACTAGGGTATTAGTCATGTTAGAAAAAAATGCAAAGATTTTTATAGCAGGGCATCGTGGTTTAGTAGGTTCCGCCATCTGGAACAACCTGCAACAAAGAGGTTACACAAACTTAGTAGGACGCTCACACAAAGAACTGGATTTGCTGGACGGAACCGCCGTAAAGAAATTTTTCGATGAAGAACGACCGGAAGCGGTGGTACTGGCTGCTGCCCATGTGGGTGGCATTATGGCAAACCTGCAATACCGGGCGGACTTTATCTATCAGAATCTGCAAATCCAGCAGAACGTAATCGGTGAGAGTTTCCGTCACGGAGTAAAGAAGCTGCTCTTCTTGGGAAGCACCTGCATCTACCCGCGTGAAGCTCCGCAGCCCATGAAGGAAGAAGTGCTGCTGACCTCTCCGCTGGAATACACCAACGAACCGTATGCTATTGCGAAGATTGCCGGGTTGAAGATGTGCGAAAGCTTTAACTTGCAATATGGAACCAATTACATAGCCGTGATGCCTACGAACCTTTACGGTCCCAATGATAATTTCCATTTGGAGAACAGCCATGTGCTGCCTGCCATGATTCGCAAGATTTACCTTGCCAAATGCCTCAACGAAGGGGACTGGGATGCTGTGCGCAAAGATATCGACCTGCGTCCGGTGAAAGGGGTAAACGGCAGCTATAGCAACGAGGAGATTCTGGCAGAGCTTGCCAACTTCGGAATAACCCCGGAAGCGGTCACCTTGTGGGGAACAGGCAAGCCGTTGCGTGAGTTCTTATGGAGCGAAGAAATGGCAGATGCCAGTGTACATGTACTGCTGAATGTGGACTTTAAAGACACATATGCTCCGGACAGTAAAGAAATACGCAACTGCCACATCAATGTGGGCACCGGAAAGGAACTCAGCATAAAGGAAACGGCTGAAAAGATTATAGCTGAAATAGGATTCAAAGGTGAGCTGCGATGGGATGCATCGAAACCGGACGGCACACTGCGCAAACTGACGGATGTGACCAAACTGCATAACCTGGGATGGCATCACAAAATAGAAATAGACGAAGGAATACACCGTTTGTACGAATGGTATCTGAAAGGTATCTGCATCAATCATCAGACCAACTAAATTACATTTTTCACATTCCTCTTGTATATTACACACATAATCTTTACATTTGCGCAGTTTTCGGACATATTGCATCGTTCCGTTCAAAAATACCTTTCCATGTGACGGGCGACAGCGTAGCGTACTCTGCGGAAAATTATACTCCTTTTTACATGTTGAAGTTAAAGACGATTTCGCTTCTGGAACACAGAAGTGAGCTTGACGCATTGCCCGAAGGCAAACTGCTGATTAACACCATCAATGCGCACTCGTATAACACAGCATTGAAAGATCCTGCCTTTACAGAAGCTTTGCTGAGGGGAGACGCATTGATTCCGGACGGAGCAAGCATTGTACTGGCATTCAAACTCCTGAGACATGAGAAGATAGAGCGCACAGCGGGATGGGACTTGTTTCTGTACGAAATGGATAAGCTGAACCGGAAAGGAGGAACCTGCTTCTTTCTGGGAAGTAGCGAAGACACCTTGAGGAAAATAAAGGTAAAAGCTGTCCGGTTATATCCCAATATCCGGGTAGAAACCTATTCCCCACCCTACAAGCCGGAATTCACCCAAGAAGACAATCAAGCCATGATAGCCGCCGTAAACCGGGCACAGCCGGATTTGCTCTGGGTGGGCATGACCGCTCCCAAACAAGAGAAATGGACTTATGCACACCTAAAAGAACTGGAGGTAAACGGTCCCATCGGTACTATTGGCGCTGTGTTCGACTTCTTTGCCGAAAACGTGCAACGTGCTCCCGTATGGTGGCAGGAACACGGGTTGGAATGGCTGTACCGGCTGATAAAGGAACCCAAAAGAATGTGGAGAAGATATATCATCGGGAACTGCTTATTCTTATGGAATATCACAAAAGAGAAATTTACATCATAACATAAATAAAAACTGATTTTAAAACCCGAATCATGGATAAGAAAATAGCATTGATTTCAGGCATCACAGGTCAGGACGGTTCATTCCTGGCAGAGTTTTTGATTGAAAAAGGGATATGAGGTTCACGGTATTCTGCGCCGTTCGTCATCGTTCAACACCGGACGCATAGAGCATCTTTATCTGGATGAATGGGTGCGTGACATGAAGAAGAACCGTCTCGTAAACCTCCACTACGGGGACATGACGGACAGCAGCTCGCTTATCCGCATCATACAGCAGGTGCAGCCGGACGAAATCTATAATCTGGCTGCTCAGAGCCATGTGAAAGTAAGTTTCGATGTACCCGAGTACACTGCGGAAGCGGATGCGGTAGGCACGCTGCGTATGCTGGAAGCAGTACGTATCCTGGGACTGGAGAAAAAAACGAAAATCTATCAAGCTTCGACTTCCGAACTGTTCGGTCTGGTGCAGGAGGTACCACAGAAGGAGACAACCCCGTTCTACCCACGCAGTCCATATGGTGTGGCCAAGCAATACGGCTTCTGGATTACGAAGAATTACCGGGAAAGCTACGGCATGTTCGCTGTAAACGGCATTCTCTTCAACCACGAAAGCGAACGGCGCGGAGAAACCTTCGTGACACGCAAAATTACACTGGCGGCAGCACGTATAGCCCAAGGATATCAGGACAAGTTATATCTGGGTAACTTGAATTCGCTGCGCGACTGGGGATATGCCAAAGATTACGTGGAGTGCATGTGGCTGATTCTGCAGTACGACACTCCGGAGGATTTTGTCATAGCTACCGGAGAATATCATACCGTACGTGATTTCACTACACTTGCCTTCAAGGAAACCGGTGTGGAACTGCGTTGGGAAGGAGAAGGTGTGAATGAAAAGGGCATTGATACCAAAACCGGTAAAGTGCTGGTGGAAGTGGATCCCAAATACTTCCGTCCTGCCGAAGTGGAACAACTGCTGGGCGACCCGACCAAAGCCAGAACACTGCTGGGTTGGAATCCACGCAAGACTTCTTTTGAAGAACTGGTGAAAATCATGGTGACACATGACATGGCATTTGTGAAGAAGCTCTATATGAGGGCACAAATGGATGGTTAAAACACTTCCCAGACATGCTGAAAACGAAAATGAGAAAATGGTGCCTGCTCCTACTGCTGCTTGGTTGCAGCATGGGAGTGCAGGCCCAATATTCCATGGGCAACACCGGACTGCTGAACATCCCGACAGCAGATATGCAGGAGACCGGTACTTTTATGGGGGGCGGCAATTATCTTCCGAACGGCATGACACCGTTTAACTTCAACACTGGAAATTATTTCGTTAACATCACATTCTTATCCTTCCTGGAATTGAGTTATCGGTGTACGCTACAAAAAGCTAAACGTTACGATGGGAAAGAAGGATATTTCCATCAGGATCGATCTATGACTGCACGTGTACGTCCACTTAAAGAAGGTAAATTTCATCCAAGCTTATTACTTGGTGTAGATGATCCTTTCAAAAATACGGGAATAAACTATTTTGCTACTGTATATGGTGCATTAACTAAAAGGTTCTCTATTGCAAAAGGAGATAGGCTTGCACTGACTGCCGGTTACTATTTCCCACTGAACGACCATAGCATAAAGGATGGTCCCTTCGGAGGCATCAGCTACTCCCCTGCTTTCTGCCGGGAAATGACTGTCATGGCCGAATATGATTCGGAAGGTTTCAATGTGGGAGCCGCCGCCAGATTATGGAGGCATCTCTCCATCCATGTGTTTACCAGAGAATTCAACAGCATATCGGGAGGAATACGGTATGAATGCAGGTTGTTGCACTAAGAGAGAGATAAGGGATGAAGGATTAGGGATTGGAGAGTAGGATGAAAAACAAGAGAAAAAGCGGTTTGAAGTGGATACTGGCAGTATGGTTCTGTAGTATTTCTGCAACGGTGGATGCCCAAGTGACAGAGAGCTTGAAAGCTATCGGAATGGAAAACATCCGATGTGCACAGACACCGGGAATGACCACTGTAAGTTTTGAGAACAACGTATATAGAAGTACCTACACCGGAGTGGGCAAAGCCATAGATGCCTGCTTGGGAAGCAAGACGAAGGGCGATTTGCAATTGGTGGTACTGGAAAACCGGATTCCCAGGCTTTGCATCAATCTGCCGGATACATTGACGGAAGCATACAGAAACGGGGAAATCAACCTGACACAAGTATATCAGCAAATGGGGATTACAGTAGATACGGATCCTGCCATGAAGGCATTGAAAAATGCCGGTCAGGAAGAAGTGCCGTCTGCCTGGAAGATGGATTTGGTGATATACCCCGATTTGTTTTTGGAGAACAATACGTTTGACGAACTGTATACATATGCCATCAACCTGAATCCGGCAGTGGAAATGGCTCTATGGAAAGGTGGGAAAATGACCGCACAAGTGATACTGCCCGTAGCCACCAATCTGAGTGGAGAGATGAAACGGATAAGACCGGGAATCATAGCTCTATCGCAGGATGTACGCTTCAGGCACAACATCTTCGGGAAAATGACGGTGGGTAACTTCACCAACAACAGATATGGTGCACAACTGGAAATAAAATACCGCACCAACAACGGACGTTGGGAACTGGGCGGAACGGCAGGCTCCACCGGTTTCTCCGCCATCACCCGGGAAGACGGCTGGTATATAGGCAGAAAACAGCGTATCAATGCCTCACTGAATGCTTCGTACTACGAACCACGCCTCAACTTGCAGTTCGACTTGAAAGCAGGAAGATATATTTACGGTGATTATGGAGTGAGAGGAGACTGTACGCGGCACTTCGGAGAGTATGCCATCGGCTTGTATGCCCTTTGTACAGACGGAGAGATAAACGGAGGATTTCATTTTGCCATCCCCCTGCCGGGAAAAAAATGGAGTAGAAAAGGATTCTTCAGAGTAAAACCGGCTGACTACTTTGCATGGGCATACGGCATGGTGGCAGATGGAGAGTACATAGAAAAACAACTGGGAAAAAGTTACAGTACACGCCCTAACGAAAACCGGAGCAGCAACTTCTACCAGCCGGACTATATACGCTATTTCCTCATAAAGGAGCAACAAAAGGAAAAATCGGAATAAGTATAATTTAAACAGATTAGTTTTATCAAATGACGAAAATTATGAAAAAGAAAAGTTTATTTTTAGGAGGTGCATTGATGTTTGCAATGACCTTCAGCACAACAGTCCTTACATCTTGCCACGATGACGACAAGAAGTATGAAGAAGTGGAAGACCCGCTAAGAAGTCAAACAGCCTACTACATTGCAGGTACCATTACCGATGCCAACGGTCCATTGTCAGGAGCCACCGTAAAAAGCGGCGAATACTCTGCCACAACCGATGCAAAAGGCGTATACTCACTGACTGTGAACAAAACCGGCATCTACACGCTCACCGTAACAGCTGAAGGACATGATGACTACGAGGCCACAGCAGAATTTACAGACGGAACAGCCAACCACAGCCTGATGGTGGTAAATGTAAAATGTCAACAACCATAGAATTCGGCGAGATGCAGGAGGCTGACGGAAGCACCATTGAGGCTCCGAAAATAGAAAATCCGGAAAGAGAATGCCGCCACCATCAACATACCCACCGGAGGTACGGAAGAAACACCAAGATTGCAGCCGTCGTGTTTGAAGAGGCACGTGAGGCCAATCCGGCAACTTCCACACAACCGGAAGCATCAAAGGCTTCTGTAAATAACGTAGCCATCAAGACAGAGCCGGCTGACGCTGTTGCCAAGGAAGATATCATCATTGCCATTCCCAATCCGTCGACTGATGCCAACCTGGGCTATTTTGATCCGGAAAACATGGAAGTGGAATCCAGCGAGGCGCCTGCAACCAGAGCCGCTGCTAAAACCGTGGGATTCAACAATAACAATTACATCATCACCATTCCGCAAGGCGAGAAGATAGCCGGCAAATATTCACCTAGAGTGAAATTCACCAAACAAGCTGCCGCCAGTGTAGCAGACGGCTACAACGAAGTGAATGGAAAAGCCGAGGTAATCAAGATTGAGAACAGAGATTACGATGCGCTGGAAAATATCACCCTGACCCTTAAAATCAAGAACGGATGGGACTATACCGTTTCTCCGGCTGAAGCGCTGAAAGCTGCAGGAGCATCCGATGCACTGGCCACATACATCAACAACTACATTGAAACTGAAGAGGGAGGTACGAACGGTTCTTATGAAATTGAACAAAAGCTGACTGCAAGTGTCAGTGGCAACCATGTACTGCTATATGGCAGCAAACGCATGGTACGCGTGAAAACATATACCTTTAAAGTAGTGGTAGGCAACCAGAGCAAAGACGTAAAAGTAGAGCTGAAAAGCTACACGGGACATCAGGAAGAATATTCAAACAATCCGGTCAGCCAGCACTCTGGCGGCACCACAGGCGGTCAAGGATAATTTTCTCCACAGTCTGAAACCAATAAAAGCTATTCATTTATGACCATAGCCGTTGATTTTGACGGTACCATTGTAGAACACCGCTACCCCCGGATAGGAGAAGAAATTCCCTTTGCCATCGCTACGCTGAAGATGCTGATAAACGAGCATCACCGGCTGATTTTATGGTCGGTACGTGAAGGGAAGCTCCTGGAGGAAGCTGTGGAATGGTGCAGGGAACGGGGTGTGGAATTCTATGCCGTCAACCGGGACTATCCGGAAGAAGACATCGCACACACCGGTTTTTCACGCAAAGTAAAAGCCGATCTCTTTATCGATGACCGCAACCTGGGCGGACTGCCCGACTGGGGAAGCATTTACCGCATGATACATGACGGAGTGACCTACGAAGAACTGTTCCGCGAAAACAGTGAACCGGTCCGGCAGAAAAAGAAGGGCTTTTGGGCACGTTTGAAAAAATAATATCCGAATGAGATTTTTGACTTATGTCAATTCATAACCCGCAAAAACCTTCTAATTTTGTACTCGAAATAGAGAAAGATTAGTTTTTATAAGAGTAAAGAGATTAGTTTTTAGGGTGCACTAAAAAAATAGGCAATATCCACAATGGTTATTGCCTATTTTTATATATAGCCGGAAGCCAAGTACATCAATACAGACTTCCCAGGCCGACTTCCGTAAAGAGTTTCGCCAACTTTTCCACCACCGGTTTCATATAACGTTCTCCTTTCTCGGCAGAAGCTTTTTTGGGGTTCCCTACCCCGCTGTCGACTGTAGCCTTATCCCAATGGCGGGGAGCCCAGCCAACCTTTTCATTCAAGGAAGGAATGGCAAACGGTTGGGACTCTCCGTCACCGGCCTCAGCCAGATTCACCAGCTCGGGATGGTAATGCATCATGACGGAAGTCTCAGACTCGCCGGCATGGTCGTCGACAACAGCCTCAAAGTAGTCTTTGGGAGGGACGATGCTGAACCAGTCGGCAGCGATAATCAGAAAATCGGGATACACAAACGCCAGGTCACGAATCATTCCCTTGAAGTTGTTGCCGCCATGACCGCTGAGAATAATCAGCTTACGCATGCCTTGTGCATAGAGGGAAGCAACTATGTCTTCCAGAATGGCCTGCTGGGTGGAATAGCGGGTATGGATGCAGAACGGAAGTTCGCGCTGCCCCGGATTGTGTGCACCGAAAGGTACGGGAGGCATCACCATACAGCGTACACCGGAATTCTGCAAAGCCAGTGCAGCCGCATCTACGGCAATATCATGCGGCAGAATACAATCAGTGAGATAAGGCAGATGCAGATTATGGGGCTCCGTAGCTCCCCAAGGTAGGATGACAACGTCATACTTCACTCCTTTCACCTTTCCATAGCAGGAAACAGTAAGGTCAATTTCTCTTTTTTCCATGATAGTTTATTTTGGGGGTAAATCTTTACCGCAAAAATAAACATTATTCCGTCACATTGAACCTATTGCCGGCGATATTCTTTAGGTGACATGCCGGTGTGATGCTTGAAATACTTACCAAAGAAGGACTGGTTGGCAAAATGCAGCTCGTCCGCAATTTCCTGAATGCTCATTTCGGAAGACTTCAACAAGGCTTTGGCTTCCAAAACTACGAGACTGTCAATCCATTCGCCTGCCGTCTTTCCGCTGATTTCTTTCACTACGGTGGAAAGGTGCTTGGCGGTGAGGAACATCTTATCGGCATAATAGGACACACTTCGCTCTTCTTTATAAGACTCTGAAACGGCACGGATAAAGCGCTCGAACAAGTCTTCCTTCCTGCTTTTGGGAATGCGTTCCTGAACGACATGCCCTTGATAAATGTTATATATCTCATAAAAAAGGGCCAACAGCAACCCCTGGGTGATTTCCTTACGGAAAGGGTTGTCTTTCAGCTTCACCTTGCTCCAAAGAAAAGAGTGATACTCCTGAAATGATTGGGATTCCTCCGGAGTGATGTGGACAAAAGGCCGTTCCTTAATCATAAAGAACATGGGGAAAAGCTGCTGCATGGTAGGTATCACCATATCCATAAAGTCCTTTGAAACGGCAATGAAAAGTCCGGAAAAATCTTCGGAGCGTTCCCGTTGCAGAACAATCTGGTCGGGAAGAATAATGCCCAACATACCTTCCCGCATTTCACATTGCTGCAGGTTGAGTTCCAGTTTGCACCACCCTTTCAAACAGACAGTCAGGCAAGCAGCATTCAAACGGGTGGGATAAGAGCTCAAAGGCATATCCTTGATGTCATTAAAAATAGCAAAATCATTGCCGATGAAATCAATCATCGGCAAATGATGTATCTGGGAAATGTCTACATTCCGTATTCTCTTAGTATCCATGGTTTTTGTGCTTTGGCGACAAATGTAGGACTATTTTGCGGAATTTAGCTCTAAAAATTCTTAAATGGAAACTTTTAGTTCATTATCTTGAAACCGATAAAAAAGGTTCTCGGCTGCGTCGGTCCGTAGAAATAACCCGCATCGCGGAATTCCCCTTTATCCAGGTCTTTCTGGAAACTGTTAAAGATATTCTGTACACCCGTATTCAACTGAAGCTTGATATGGTCGTGAAGCACAAACGTATAGTTCAACTTCACATTCAGATCCAGAAATTGGGGAGTATGCTCCATGCGGTCTGAAGTGATATTACAGAAGGCACCCTCGGGAGCATCTTCCGGTGCGTAGTGCGGAACAATCATCTTTCCCGTATAAGTGCCGGAAAGAGAGAAATCAAAATTCTTTACCGGTGCGGAAGAGAAAGTGAAGTACCCGTAATAATCCGGTGTACGGGGCATGCGCTTAGTGGTAAGGTCTTTTCCGTCCACCTTTGTCCAAGCTTCCTCATGGGTATAGCGGCTGCGCTGTGCCGTAAATCCGAGTTGGAACTGCGCCTCCTTACCATGGGCAATCCTCGCATCCAGATTGGCACCATATACACGTGCACCGTTTCCGTTGCGGCGCTCCTTAATAACATCCCCTACTTCGTTCTTGCCGATATCTTCGAGCACAAAGACATGGCGCAGGTCTGTATAGAAACCTTCCACCAGAATGTTTGCCTGCCAGTGCCCCAAATGGGCAGTCCAGTCTACCGAACCGCTGTAACTGTTGGAACGCTCTTCACGCAGATTGTCGGACAGTTTGATTTGGACACCCTTACCGCCTACTGCCGTAACGTGCAAGTCTTCATCATAAGCCTGCGGCGCACGGAAACCGGTAGAATAAGTCAAGCGTGCCTGAAAATCATCTGTCGGCTTGTAGAGCAGGTTGACGCGAGGACTGAAAATAAGCTTGTCAATCAGGTTGTGCTTGTCCAGACGGGCGCCGACCAACATGGTCAGTACATTCATTTTCCATTCGTTCTGCACAAAAGCGCTGGCAATGCGTACATCCTGTTTCATATCACGGTGATAACCGGTCATAACATCGTGCAGGGAGTTGTTCTGATACTCCAGTCCGCTGGTGAAGGTAGCGGGAGCAAAGAAACAGTTGTCCATATTGCCTACATACATGCCACCGGCAACCCAAGTCAAGTCTTTCGTCTTGCCGTAGGCATTCATGTCCTTTTGGGCACCATAGTAACTGTTGCGATCGGTGTGCTGGATGGAGGTGTAAGCTGAAATCTTATGCTTGTACTCTTTCCAGAATAAATCGTAGCTCACGCCTCCGCTATTGATGATATGCTTGGTCTGTTCGGTGATATCCGTTTCGTGCGGCTGCAAATCAAATTTATTCCCTCCGCGGCGGAACTCATTCGTGGTATGATATTCCAGACTGATACGGCTGAACTGCGTAGGACGGTAATAGGCACGGAAACCGAAGGTATTCATGTTCAGCTTGCCCAGCTCGGAAAAGCCATCGCCATCGCGGTCGTAGGGGTTACGGTTGCGGTAACTCTCATAAAGGGCAATGCCGTAGGAGTTATCTTTGGCAACCAGCGATACATTGCCACCCATATATTGCTCCCAGGACTTGCCGTCCATATTGGAGAACATACTCGATACCTGGAAGGAATTGTTGATGGGGTCTTTCGTGATGATATTGATGGTTCCGCCCACTGCATTAGCACCAAACAAGGCAGAGCCTCCACCACGCACCACTTCTACCCGTTCAATCATGTTCACGGGGATTTGCTCCAGTCCGTACACACCGCTCAATGCACTGATGATGGGACGGCTGTTTATCAATATCTGCGAATACGGACCTTCCAAGCCATTGATGCGCACCTGGAGGGAAACCACAGTTCTGGCAGTTGTTCTCCACACGCAACCCCGACTGGTAGTTCAGTGTCTTGGCAAGGTCGGTGGAGTTGACCATCTCGAACAATTTGGTACTCATCACATTCACGACTACCGGAGCTGCCTTGCGGCTTACCTCGTTGCGGTTGGCAGATACCACCACTTCATCGGTCATAAAACTCTCCTCTTCCATCGGGAAATGTATGACGGCAGTAAAGTCCTTGCTCACCGTCACTTCCTTCTCTTGGGTCTTATAGCCCACGGCAGACACACGGAGCTTGTATTTTCCCGCCGGAAGCTTGCGGAACTCAAATTGTCCTTCTTCATTGGAAACCGTTCCCTGACCGCTGCCGATAATCAAAACCGTGGCATACGGTATATTTTCCTCCGTACCTTTCACTATCACATGGCCGGAAATCATATTGCCTTCCTTTATAGGATTTACGGCAAAAGCTACGCTGGCACTTACCACTGCAAGTACCAACGCCAAAATGTATTGTTTCATCAAATTAGCGCTCTAAATAAAAAAATAATTCAAGTCTGAAAAAAGATAATAATCCGACATACCGCACTTCTTTCACTGAAATACCGGACATTCGAGACTAAAACACCTGGTATCTACATGCAAAAAATCCAGGCGTTTTTAAACCTAATGACTATGAAAAAAGAGCGGGAGGAGCGCGAAGGGAAAGAGTACGTATAACTTCCCCCTTTACAGTAGGCGTTGCCGGTTTGGCTCTGAGCATGGACAGCAAAGGACGCATCGGGTGCTGAACCTCATACACATCCACCCCGGAAGAGTGGAATACCGACAGATGCCCGATAACCAGAAGGGAAGTCTGAGAGTGAGAGTGTGTGCCATGAAAAGGGTGCGAGTGCGTTATCATCACCCCATTCACATAATGGACGTGAGTGAACGCAGTGATACTTGCCTGGTACATGATAAACAGTACCAGCAAGCTCAATGCACCTATAATTTTTTTCTTCTGCTTCACGTCCAAAAACTTATACTATAGATTTTGAGCCGCAAAGATAGTGAATTATTCTTTAACTTTGCCAAACAAGAACTCATAATCACGCTTGGAAGCCGGAGCCGCCCATTCTTCGGGAATAAACTTCCACTGATTCAGCGCACGCGGTTCAATCACCTTCTTCTGCTCAATGTACTGCATCAGATAATAGCGTAAGTCCTTATCCGTAGAGTGGATGATGCGCTCCTTCAATTCATCCTGCGAGATGCCGGACCCCTTTGTCAGCAATTCGCCGCCACCGTTTCCGCGATAAGAATTCACCGCTACCTTATACATTTTATCCATATCGAACGGGGTACCGTCTGCCATGCTGAGAATGGTTACCTTCTCGCCATCCGGCTTGGTCACATCCACCGTGTAGATAATACCCGCCGCAGAATCGAAGTTGAAGCTGAAATTCTTGAATGAGGCCCTATCCGTAGCACCTTCGCGGCGCTTCTCACGGAAGAGAAGGATATGGTCGTCCGGAGACTTCATCCGATTGGTCCACAAATCATACGACATCTCCAAGGCATCGCGTATCTCCTTTCCCGTCAGACGCATGGTGTAAAGCATATTTTCGTACTTATACAGATTGAACATATCGTTCACAAAAATGTCTCCTTTACGGATTTCCGTATCATAGGACAAAGGAGCCGCAAAAGAAATATCCGCTCCGCTGATTGCCAACTGCAACTCATGAATAAGGTCTATAAAAGCGGAAGAGCCGAAATAGGCAGGACGTGTGGAGATGGTCTCGGTAAAGGAACCTATCTTCTTGGAAACAAAATTCTGCACAGCTTCATTTTCGGGGGCAAAGCGTTGCATGAACTCTTCGCTGACGCCGTAGTCTTGCGTATCGGACAGTATGCCGTCTATCTTCTTGTCTATAACTTTACCATCACGCAGTTTCAAGGTTATATCCACATTACTCACAACGACACCGTTGCTGGCAGGGTCCATCACCAGTACCGAGTCACCGG